>Ga0302325_10000286_pt1 | contig 144756 bp, 137 predicted proteins | sample Palsa_T0_2_FD_201948 | JGI IMG/M metagenome (GOLD analysis project Ga0302325, IMG submission 201948) | Peat permafrost microbial communities from Stordalen Mire near Abisko, Sweden - Palsa_T0_2 | ecosystem: Environmental > Terrestrial > Soil > Palsa > Peat permafrost | place: Sweden: Abisko...
GGCAATCCATTCGCCCGATCAACCCAATGGCCGGATCACCATCCACTTTTCGTCGCATTGTTCGACTAACGCAGCCCTTCATGCATAATGCAGGCTAGAACCCACGAATTACTAAGTCAAGAAAATACGTATTGATTGGACGCATACGAAAGTAGATACTACTTTCGAAAGCTGGATAAGAAAGTGCGCTCAACGACTCAGATTTGCAACAGGGTTCACGCCAAGGTAGCGCTTTAGCGATCCGCAAACTCCGAGGCTCAACCGCCCTTCAGGGAGCTACAACCTCGGATCTACCCGCGTTCGAACGCATGTTTGTCTTCCAACTGCCGAAGGGCTGCCGCCATCTCAGACTCGAAGCGCTCTTTGTGGTCCATAAGCGCGGGAAGCGCCGTGGCTTGGAGTCGCGCCAGGGTGAAGAGTCCTTGCTGTGCGAGCCCGGCGGCAATTTCCACGATGTGATCGCTGGTGGTATCCACGTAGAGCGCCTCGGTCGGGTCGCCAAGCCACACATCTCCCCCCACCAGGCGCGTCTGCCAATACACTTTGCGCTCGATCAAGCGGGCGATCTCTTCGTCGGTCACCTTGCCGAAAACCCACTGGTTGGAATTGAAATTGTAGTGCCGACTGGACAATGGCAGAGGAACCAGCTTGCCGGATTTCACAAATTCGGTCTGCTTGCGGTCGACCTCCTTGCGCAATGCATTGATCACCGGGCCTTCCGTGTCTTTCGGATCGAGCGAAGGCAGCACTTCCCGCAGCGTAGCGGAAAGATTCACAGCCACCAGCGCCCGCAATCCCCCAGAGTTTTCCAAAGTGATCTCAGTGTGCAAGACGTCAAAATCGGCTCCCGACGTGGCGTGCCGGAAGGGCCATTCCAGCTTGAAACTCAGCGGAAGACCGGTGCGGGTCGGGTAGATAGTCTTCGATATGGAAGTCGGCGTTGGGTTGCTCATGGTTGATCGTTCCGAATTTCTAAGTAATGTAACGAGCCATTTTACCCCGTAGAGACCGGGCTTGCCGCGTCTCTACTGATGTTTGAGCCGCCACAGTTGCAGCAGATTCCAGATGGCGGATGCTCCTAACAATCCAAAAAGACTAGCCGCGACGAACATACTTGGCCGGGTCTCGAGCAGATCCGCGAACACTCCGCTCACAAAAACAAAAAGAAATACAAGCATAGCCAGATAGAACCCTTGTCCCGGAAAATCGGGAGCTCCGAGAGCCAAAACAAGCAGCAGTGCCGCAATCAGGAGAGGCGCTGTGTTGCCGAAATAGCGTGCACGCTTCCACCCGAAATAAGCAATCAGGGCTAGGGGGAGGGTGAACATCAACGGTAAGCTGCTGGCGATGATCGTATGCGTAGCGCGGCGATATGAAACCGGCATTCCAAACGCGGCCGGTTCGAAATCGATCCAGCGCGCGTGCAGCATTCCTCCCCGGAACAATGCTGGTTCAAGAAAGTAGGAGGCAAACAACAGGACCGCGGCGACTGCGATTGCGGCGATCCAGATAACAAGCACGGAACGCGGCCGAACTGGCGCAACCCAGAACATCAATGGCAAGATCACCAGCGCCATCACTCCCAGCGAAAACTGGTTTCCCGCTGCCAGAGCCAGAGATAGTCCTAACAGCAGTATGCGTCGCCAGTTCCAGAACACGACTTCGCGCGGAGCGTAGAGCGTGTGCGCTACGGCGATTGCGGTGAAGACGGTTCCGAATGCTCCCCAGACAGCGCCCATTTCACCAAGGCTTTGCGCGCCTGTCACGCTCACAATCATGGCCGGAGAAAAGCAGTAGAGTGCAAGCGCGATATATCCACCAGCATTGCCGTAGAGTCGGCGCGCCACGTACCATAGCGAAGCTCCCAGCATGACGCCGAAGAACAAGTACGGTGACGCGGCCACTAAAGGCCCGAGCGATTCCGGCAACCACGATCCTGGGCGCAACAAAAGAGGCGCGGCTGCGATCAGATAGTAGAGCGGCGAGCGGTCTTGGTCGTACCCTTCGCGCACGCGGAGATGCCCAGCCCGCCCTGCGGAAGGCAGACCGGTAGCGGCTTCCGAGCGCAACGAATCGGGGGTTCCAGCGATTGGGCCGTCTTTCCACTGCTCGAGGCCAAGATGGATGCGCAGGGCTTGATCGGAGTTCGGGATCGAGGTGTGCAACGCTTGCACGCGGACCAGCCAGACGCACTGCAAAAGATAGGCGAGCAGTAGCGCGCCCGCGACAAACTGCGGGGCGCGGAAAGCATCGGAATGAAGAAATCGGCGCAACATTTACTGCGACTGGGCAGACCGAGTGTTTTACCATGTCCGGGACCATGATGGATAACAAGATGATGGATGACAAACCATTGCTGCCTTCCGCAGAGTCGGGACCGACAGTACCGATGGATAACGCGAAGGCAGATGAGTCTTCTGCTTCGCCTGCGTCGGCACTGTCTCCTCCGGCGCCGTCTCCTCCGCCATCTCTATCGCTGTCCTTGTCGGGTTCTCCAGCGACGACGGACGCGCGCCGCGAATCTCCGCTGCTCGCGGTTTTTATCGGTCCGCGAGGTCTTTACCCAGGCACGCGCTGGTTGATCTATCTGGCGATGGCGTTTGTCTTTTTCCAGGTAGAAAGCTGGCTGTTATGGTCGGTCCGCTCACATGTGAGCGTCTTCGTGTGGCGCATGATGATCGAGGGCGGCATGATGCTGGCTGCGATCTTCCCAGGCTTCGTGATGGCTCGCATTGAAGACCGTCCATTCGGCGACTTCGGGCTGCCTGCGCGGCGCGCGTTCGGACGAAGCTTCTGGGTAGGAACGCTGTGGGGAATCGCGTCGCTGAGCGTCCTGATGCTGGCTTTGCGTTTCGCAGGCGCGTTTGAATTCGGGTCGCTCTCTCTGCATGGCGCTCGCATCTGGGAATTTGCCGGTTACTACGCAGTGTTTTTCCTACTCACGGGATTCTTTGAGGAATTCCTTCTGCGCGGCTACTCGCTATGGGTGCTTGCGCAGGGAATGAATTTTTGGCCGGCGGCGGCGCTGCTTTCGATTTCGTTCGGTGCCATTCATGCTAACAATCCGGGTGAAGCAAAGACCGGGCTGGTGGCGGCGGCAATGATCGGTTTCTTTTTATGTCTCACCCTGGGGCGGACGGGCGACCTGTGGTGGGCCGTTGGCTTCCACATGGCGTGGGATTGGGGCGAGAGCTATCTCTACTCCGTTCCCGACAGCGGGACGCTTTTGTCCGGGCATCTGCTGAACTCCATCTTGCATGGTCCCGATTGGCTTACCGGCGGCTCGGTTGGACCAGAGGGAAGCTATCTCGTCTTTGTCGTGATCGGTGCGCTTTGGGTCCTGTTTGACCGGGCTTATCCGGAGGTGAAGTACCGCTCGAATCGTGGGACGGGGCAAAGCTCTGTCACCACACAATCCGATTAGATGTCCAAATTCTTTACGTCGAGCGCGTTGTCTTCTATGAATTTTCTGCGAGCCTCTACGTCTTCCCCCATTAGCGTGGTGAAGATGGTTTCGCACTCGGCTATGTCTTCGAGGCGGACTTGCAGGAGGGTGCGGCGCTCGGGGTCCATGGTGGTTTCCCAGAGTTGTTCGGCGGTCATTTCTCCGAGGCCTTTATAGCGCTGGACGGTGTACTCTTTGCGGCCTTCGTTGAGGACGTAATCGAAGAGTTCGCGAGGAGTGTTTTTCTCGACGATCTCGGGCTCTTTTGCGCGGCGGGGGGGCGTCTTGCCGGATTTCTTCTCTGCCTTCCCGGCTTCTTCGGTTTCTGCGGCACTCAGGCTCTCGTCTTCGTTATTGTTATTATCGTCGCCTTCGTCTTCCCCGGTGTCGTCTTTATCTTCTTTACCTTCGGCAGTCGTCTTCGCTTTGGCGGGTCTCGGCACACTCTCGACCATGAAGGGTGGTTTGAGATATTCCTCGATCTGCTTGAACTTGGTGATGAGCTGGCGGCATTCCGGAGTCGAGGCGAGTTCCCAGTTGATGACGTGCTCGGCTCCCTGCGCGTTCACGAAGTGCAGTTCCCAGAGATTATGTTCCTCGTCGAAACGGGGTTCTACGCTTTTCAGCTTCAAATCTTTCTGCAGGCGCTTTAGTTCTTTTTCGAGTTTCTCGACCTTCTTTGGCGGAGTGTTCTTGTCGCCTTCGAAGTCGGCCCGCTTGGCTAAATCGAGCTTCGGCAAGAGGCTTGTGATCTCCTCGGCGCGTATGCGCTTGTTCAGCTTGTCTAAAAATCCCAGATACTCGTTCAGGACGGTGATGAACTTGGTCAGGGCTGCGCCTTCCAGCTTGGCCGCGCCTTCTCCGTAGCGGATGATGAGGCCTTCGGAGGCTCGCTTCACCATTACTTTTACGAACTCATGTTCGTTTTTTATGTACTGATGGCTCTTGCCTTTCTTAATGCCGAAGAGCGGGGGTTGCGCTATATAGACGTTGCTGCGTTTGATCAACTCCTGCATGTGGCGGAAGAAGAAGGTCAGCAGCAGCGTGCGGATGTGCGATCCGTCGACGTCGGCGTCGGTCATTAGGATGATTTTGCCGTAGCGGACTTTCGTTGGATCGAAATCTTCTTTGGAGATGCCGGTGCCGAGGGCGGTGATCATGGCTCGGATTTCTTCGTGGGCCAGCATCTTGTCGTAACGCGCTTTTTCTACGTTCAGAATTTTTCCCTTGAGCGGGAGGATGGCCTGGAAGCGGCGGTCGCGGCCTTGTTTCGCGGTGCCGCCTGCGGATTCTCCTTCTACAAGAAAAAGCTCGCAGCGGTTGGGATCGCGCTCGGAACAGTCGGCTAGTTTGCCGGGTAGGCCTCCGCCGTCCAGCGCACCTTTGCGGCGAGTGAGGTCTCTGGCTTTCCTTGCCGCTTCTCTTGCTCTGGCGGCGTCGATTGCTTTGTTGATGATTTTGCGGGCTACGGCGGTGTTTTGCTCGAAGAATGCTCCTAGCTTTTCGTTGACTACGGCCTGCACTATGCCGGCTATGTCGGAATTCAGCTTGCCTTTGGTCTGACCTTCGAACTGTGGCTGCGGCAGCTTTACGCTGATTACCGCAACCAGGCCCTCGCGGACATCGTCTCCGGTTAGGTTTTCTTTTACGTCTTTGAACAGGCCCATCTGCTGGCCCGCATAGTTGATGGTGCGGGTCAGCGAGGTACGGAAGCCGGAGAGATGCGTGCCTCCGTCGACGGTATTGATGTTGTTGGCGAAACTGAAAACGGATTCGGAGTAGGCATCGTTGTACTGCAAGCCGATCTCGATGTGCACGTCTTCTTTGTCGGCTTCCATGTAGATCGGTTTGTCGTGGAGTGTCTGTTTGCCGCGGTTGAGGTGCTTGATAAATTCGGCGATGCCGCCGTTGTACTTGAACTCGGCGCGCTTGGCTTCGCCGGTCTTCGAGTCGGTCTGGCGCTCGTCGGTTAGCGTGATGATCAGGCCCTTGTTCAGGAACGCCAGTTCGCGCAGGCGCTGCGAGAGCGTGTCGAAGTTGTATTCGACGGTCGTCGTAAAAATTGTTTTGTCGGGGACGAAGTGAACCTTCGTGCCGGTCTTTACTTTGGCTGCTCCGGTCTTCTTCAGTTTGCTGGTGGGCTCACCTTTGGAGTAGGTCTGCTCCCAGGTAAAACCGTCGCGCCAGATTTCCAGCTCCAGTTCCTCGCTGAGCGCGTTGACGCAGCTTACGCCTACGCCGTGCAATCCTCCGGAAACCTTGTAGGAGTTGCTGTCAAACTTGCCGCCCGCGTGCAGGGTGGTCATCACGACCTGAGCGGCGGGAATCTTCTCGCCATCAATATCCATGTTATCGACAGGAATGCCGCGTCCGTTGTCGACCACGGTGATCGAGTTATCTAAGTGGATCGTGACTTCGATTTTGTCGGCGTGTCCAGCCAGCGCTTCGTCGACAGAGTTATCGACAACTTCATAGACCAGGTGATGCAGACCTAACTCGCCGGTCGAGCCAATATACATAGCGGGACGTTTGCGGACCGCTTCCATGCCGCCCAGGACTTTGATGGAGTCGGCGGTATAATCTCCGGTGGTGGTGCCGTTCTTGTTCTTCGCGTCGGCGCTATTCACGCCAACGTTCTTCGCGTCGAGACTCTTGCCATCAACGAGTTCGGTTTGCAATTCTTTCGTGGCCATTCTGCTCCGTGGAGGACGCCGGATCGGATGCCTGACTGGAGGGGACGATTCCGGGACTGCTCGGTTGAGCTCAACTTATTGAATTTTCTGCTATTTAGCTATCACCTGAGCTGTCTTTATTTTAACATAAAGAGGGCGCAATTTGGGGCTGGAACCGGGAGCGTAAACCGCGCTTTTTGTTGCTCTTAGGGGCGTAGTTTTGGATGGCGTCGGGCCCGACGCGGCAAGCCGTGTCTACGGGAAATTTAATGGGTGGATGGCTTTGCGAGAGTGAAATGGAGGCCGTCCATCAGGTCGTCGAGTTCATCTTCGCTTCCGGCGATAAAGGTAAAGGAGACGATCTGCCGCTTCGCGAGCAGGACGAGCGTGCACTGGCGCATGGTGAGTTTGGCACTGCTTGTCATAAGGCTGATCGTCTTGATGAAATCGGCGCGCAAGAGTTGACGCGACTCAACTTCCAACAGGTAAGGTTCGCCGTCGGGCTTGAAGCCTTTGGCGGTCGCGAGTTCGGTCAGTGGGCCGACGTAGTCTTGGGCTTGCTTGAGGCCGGGATAGGCTGCCGCGCTCTCGGAGGCGATCACTACCGCCGAGTTGATGGTGTCTCCAGTGGCCTCGGGTGGACGCTCGAAGAGCGCAAGCAAGAGTTCTGACTTGCCGGCGGCATTTCCTTCTTGCATTTCTTGAGTGCGATCGGCCCATCCGTAGGGGATTTGATAGCGGAATCCGAAGGTGGCGTTGCGGTAAAGCTGCGGGTCTTCGCTGCGCGGTGCAGGCGACTTAGTAACTGGCGCGGTCTTGTTTTGCGGGTGCGCCGCAAGGGGAAGACTCACGACAATGATTGCAGTCGCAGTGAACAGCCACGGGCGGACGCTTCGCTCAGGATGACAATTCATGAAAGACTTGACCTGGAACAAGTTTACAGAGGTTTCGGATGGCGCGGCGATTGCCAGACCGTTACTTGGTTCGCTACTCGATAAACATGCAATCTCCATAGGAATAGAACCGGTATCTTGATTCGACAGCGTGCCGGTAAGCGGCCATCACTAACTCTTTCCCGCCCAGACCGCACACCAGCATCAGCAGAGTGGATTGCGGCAAATGAAAGTTTGTCAGCAGCGCGTCTACTATCCGAAAACGGTAGCCGGGATAGATGAAGGAGTCCGCCTCGCCTTGCCCAGCGTCTACGCGACTTCCGCTCGCCGGTTCCGCGTGCTGTGCAGCGTTCTTCGCGGCATACTCCGCAGCATACTCTAATGTCCGGACGGTGGTCGTGCCCACAGCCACGACGCGCCGACCCTCGGCTTTCGCCTGGTTGATCGCACGCGCCGCCTCGATAGGAATCTCGTACCACTCCGGATGCAGTTTGTGATCCTCGACTTTTTCCACTCGCACCGGCTGAAAGGTGCCGAGTCCGACGTGCAAGGTGATCTCGGCAATTTCAATCCCGCGCGCACGAATTTGCCGCAGAATCTCCGGCGTGAAGTGCAGGCCGGCGGTCGGCGCCGCTACCGATCCTCGTGTTTGCGCGTAGACAGTCTGATAGCGGTCACGGTCGTCTATCCTGTCGTCGCGGCTGATATAAGGTGGAAGGGGCATGTGTCCAATGCGCTCGATGCGGGCAAAGAAATCGGGAACCGGGGCGAAGCGGATGCGACGCTCGCCAAAACTGCCCCGACCGATGACTTCGGCTTCGACCTCGGCCTCCCGTACGGTAGCATCGCCTTCAGGTGGACCGCCGGAGGAACGGCCGAAGTAGAGTTTTTCTCCGATCCCAATCTTGCGCCCTGGCCGTACCAGACATTCCCACTCATTTGGTTTGGGCGTGATCTGGCGGGTGAGTAAGACTTCGATCTGTCCGCGAAGAAAATCTCTGGCTGCCGGATTGTGCGGGCTTAGGGGCTGGGCTTTTTCTCCGCTCCGGTGGCCATAGAGGCGAGCGGGGAACACGCGCGTATTGTTTAAGACGAGCAGGTCATTGGACCACAATAAGTCGGGGAATTCGCGAAACTGCCGATCGTCAAAACTCCGATTCGGCCCGATACCAGGCTTCCGACTCAGATGCAGCAGGCGCGATCCGGAGCGATCCGCCAATGGTTCCTGGGCAATGCGTTCTGGCGGCAGATCATAGTAGAAGTCCGAGACGAGCATCGGGGAGATTATAGGGTTTGAGGGGCAGGTTCCCAGCCGCCGTTTCGTTCGCGGGAATCCGGCTCTTTCTATTTACGTTTTTTGAGCAGCAAATGGTTGTAAGGGTTCCGAGACGTGCGGTAACATGGCCGCGCAGGGTTTCTATGTCCAGAGACCGTCAACAGCGTCTAGCGATTGTGCAGTTTGGCCGCATGCTGCACGAAAACGGGTTTGTGGCAGCCACCGATGGGAACCTTTCCGTCCGTCTTGACAAAACCCACCTGTTGGCGACTCCCACCTGCATCAGCAAGGGCAGGATGCGCGCCTCCGACATGGTGATTGTCGACATGGACGGAAAGCGCCTCGCCGGTAAGCGCAGAGTTTCTAGCGAGATCGGAATGCATCTGCTGATCTATCGCCTGCGCCCCGACGTGCATGGGATCGTCCACGCGCACCCGCCGACCGCTACCGGCTTTGCCGCGTCCGGATACGATCTGAACCGGCCGCTGGTGTGCGAGGTCGTGGTCGGATTGGGCTCGATCCCGCTGGCCCGCTATGGCACGCCGGGCACGCCCGAGCTCACGGATGCTCTAGAGCCGCTGATTCCGCACCATGACGCCATTCTGATGGCGAATCACGGGGTCGTTACATTCGGATCGTCGCTCGAAAGCGCCTACATGAAAATGGAAACCGTGGAACACTTCGCGAAGATCGCGCTGGTGACGCACCTGCTGGGCAACGCACAGCCGCTCGGCGAGAAAGAAGTGGAGAAACTCCACGAAGTGCGCCACCGCTACAACCGCGGAGAAACTTCCGCACCGCCGCGCCGGCCGGTGGGTAGGGATGATCTTCAGTCGGATGACGAGCCGCAAGAGACGGCCGGTACCCGCCGCAGTTTGTAGTTGTTAGCTAGTTGTGCCCGCCGTGTGAGCCTTCAATACCAGTGACAAAACGTTCGCGACGAGTGTTGCCATGCGATGAGCACCGGACTCGGTAAGATGCAGTCCGTCGGAGGTGGCGCTCGCGCCACCGATGACCTCAATGAAACATCGTTTCGGGATCAGCCAGACGCCGTACTTCTTGGCCAGACGTCTCTGAATTCGTCCATATGCGATCTTGTGAGGAAACAGCGGCAATTCGAACATAACGATCGTGCGCCGTGGCATCACCAACTTTGACAGGGTTGCGTCGAGGTTCTTCTCGAACGTGCCGGACGGTACGCCACCCAACAGATCATTACCGCCGATCTCAATTAGCACAACCCGGTCATCAGGTGTGATTTTCTCTGCCATAGCCGGTCCGTCGATTGATTGAGCGCCGGGTCTTGAGAGATTCTTCACCGATACACCATTCAGTTGTTCTATAAGCGTCGGCCACGTCGGCACGCGTGGATCGATACCCGAAGAGATCGAATCGCCGATGACGGCGAGATGATCGCTGGGAACGCCTGTTATTGTCGGCAGTCTCCTGTGACTAAGTTCCAAGGCGGTGAGTGTCAAGAGCAAGATAAGCAGTAGCGACGTCGACAAGCGCCGACTTTTGGTCCCGGGCCACAGCCAGTCGTTTGCGACGGTAAGCCACAGAACAAACAGTGCGATAAGGATTGCATCGACGATCCACGAAAACGGCGGGCAAGCTATCACCATCAGCGCCAAAGCCATCCACGCCGCCAGATTCCGCAACCGCAACAACCAGGGTGGTTTTAGGTATGGCGAAGTGACTACCGCAAGCAGCAGCAAGCCCACGCCAGCATAGAGCGAGTCCCCGGATGCGAAGTAAAGTCCGACCGGATTCATTCCGGAAATCGTATCAGGATCGCGTTTGCCGATTACTCTCCTCCGATGCGGAACCTTACCCCCGCACGAAAGTTTGCCGTCAGCGCTGGATATCCCACCACTTCGTTGTAGTGAGCGTTGAGAACGTTCCCGACGTTCGCGTACGCCGTAATTCGTGAATTGATCGCGTACCAGCCGCCCATATCGACGCGTGCGTAACCGGCGGCGTGGTTGACGAGGTTGTCGACAAAATCGGAATCGGGGCGGCGGCCCACGAAACTTCCACCCAGGTTGGCCCCCCAGCGCGTCCCCAGATAGCTGAGCAGAGTGCTTGCCGAATGCTTGGGGCGGCGGAGCAGCGGATACCCCGTCTCATACAGCGGAGTCCCGCAAGCATCGTCGGCGCAGTAAGGAGATTGCACATACTCGGTAGAGGTGTAGGTATAAGCCGTGTTCAGCGATAATCTCGATCGGATCCTGCCTTGCAGCTCAACCTCGGCGCCTTGAGCGAAAGATTCCTGCACATTGAAAAACTGCCCCAGTGTGTTCGGCGGATTGCCCATGTACGCCACCGGATTGGTCCCATACTCGATCTGATCGTGAAAGAGGTTATTAAAGTAGGTTGCGTTCAGGGCCCAGCGGCCTGCCAGTAAACTCTGCTGGATGCCAGCTTCGAAGGCGCGAGTCCGCTCCGGCAACAAGCCCGGGTTCGGAACATAGTATGGAAGACCCACAAATGTCTCGGTGAAATCGGGTTCCATGAATCCCGAAGCATAGGAAAAACGCAGGCGCGTTCCAGAAAAAATTTCTCCGCCTTTCAGCGCCTGGAGGGTCAAAGCAACCCGCGGCACGCCTGTGTTGCCGAAGGCGCTGCTGTGGACAAAACGGCCGCCCGCAATAATGGACAGTCGGCCTATCGTGATCTGTTGTTGCAGATAGGCGTCCTGGTTTAGGCGCTGGCCGTGCGTGGGCGGAGGATAGGCGGGGTATCCAAAGAATGCGCTTTCATTTTCGATGCGATATCCGAAAGTTGAGTGCGCCCAAGTGCGCTCCGAGTAATCGCCTTGATATTCAAATGCCACGTGGTTGATGTCGTAGTCGTAGAGGGAGGCAAAGTTGTAGGTGTTTCCCTCCGGGCTGTTGTCGGTGTAGCGATACAGGTAATCGGATGCAGTAAGGCGATGCTGCCAGCCCGAGGGAGCCGCGACTGCAATTTCAGCGCTTCCCAGCAGAGTGTTGGCATGTGCGTCTCCCACCGCCAGAGGTGGGACGAGCGCATCGCCATTGAAATCCCACGCCCCCGGAAGTCCGGTATGGCTATTGGAGTGGCGCACGCGAACGCGCACAGACACTTCATCGCTCAGCGCCGCGCCAACATTCGCGCCCTCCAGCGAATCCGAGTACTCATTGTTCACGCCCTGTCCGTTGGTGTCGAACTGGTCGCCGAAGACGTTATAGTCGAATCGTCCGTGAGCGCCGGCCAGAGACGCGTAGCCGTTGGCAGTTCCGAAATTTCCTCCGTCGGCGCCGAAGCGAAGCTCGGGGACGGGAGTGCTGCCCGTGCGCGTCCACACCTGGACGACGCTGGTCATGGCATCGGAACCGTACAAAGTGCTCTGCGCGCCCCGCGCGAATTCCAGGCGATCGGCTTGACCCAGAGGCAGTGTGCCAAAATCAAACGTCTCGCCGGGTTCACTGATGTAGACCCCATCGACAATCACCTTGTTGTAAGTGGACTCGCCGCCACGAACAAACAGAGAAGAAAGTCCGCCGCGTTGCCCATAAGTATTCACGACCGCGCCGGGCAGGAAGCGCATGGCATTGTCCGCGGCCACCGGCCGCATTACTTCCAACTGCCCGCTGCTTAGAGTGTCAACGTCGGCGCCTGCGGCCTGGCTGGGGACTGGAGTGCGGGTCGCGGTGACCACCACGGTTTCCGCTGCCGTCGCCAGGCGCAGCTTGATGGTGACGGCGTTGGAAGTTGGGGAAAGGTCTACCGTCGCTAGCGCGAAGCCAGGGGCCAAGACCTGGACGCGAAAAGTGCTGGACACGGTCTCGTGAAAAATCACTTGTCCTTCGGCGGACGTGTCTACGACGGCCGCAGGAGCAGGTTTTCCCAGTTTGAGTAATTGCACCTGCGCGCCCGCGACGGCGGCGTCTTGAGGATCGACCACTTTGATTTTGATTTCGGCGAAAGCGCTGGAAACAAAGATGGACAAAAAAAAGATGGGCAGAAAAGTGAAGGATAGAGAAAAGACACCGGCGAATACACGAGAAAACCGCATGGCACGTCTCCTTTATCACGCGAAAGGGTTGTGTGGACGGTTCACGCCGGTCTCCTGGCTTTGCGAGTCAGGACGTGAGTTTCCGCTCCTAATGAGCTTCATCTCAGCATCCGGTTGCTACAACCGGCCTTCCCAGGGTGTCTTTGCAGATATTCCCAGTGACCGGTTGCGTTGTCCTCGCTTACAGTTGCGCGGCAGCGCGGGATTTTCACCCGCTTCCCATAGGACGGCGCGTCGCCGGCCTACGATCATGCGCGAACCTAAGATTGAGAAAGAGCAAAAACCGCAGCCCCGCAAATTTACCGGGGCCGCCGATGGAAAGTCAACCGCTTGTAGAGCGATGGGCGTCTCGCCCGTCTTATCAGTGGGCTGGGCGGGGACGCCGGGCTCTCTACTAACTCGGGATCACGGGAAACTTCCCCGAACCCACTTCCCTCACGTGCTCCTCAGCAAAGCGGGTGACGCGTTCGAGTGCTGCCTGTAGTTGTTGGCGAGACTCCTCCATCTGCGCATCTACCTCCGCATCGGCGGCTTCGGCGGGAATTTGCATCTTGGCGCTGAAGCGCACCAACGCCTTCGAAAATGGTTTCGGGATCATCAGCGCATCCCACGTATTCAGCTCCCAGGCATCGCTGAGCGCCACATAGAACGCCACCATCGGCGCCGCGCTCGCCCGCGATAACAACACCGGGCCGGGCTTTGCTACATATTTCGGCCCGCGCGGACCGTCGATCGTAAACGCGACGAGATTGCCCTGGTCCAATTGGTTTTTCAATCCCAGCAAAGCTTGCGCGCCGCCTCGGCTGCTTGACCCTCGCACCGCAACGAAGCCAAGTTTCTCAATAGTTCGAGCGATATATTCCCCGTCGAAGCTGCGGCTCACCATCACGGCGATTCCCGTTTTTCTCCACAACCACGCGCTGGCGAACACTGCCCGGTGCCAGAAAGAGTAGATCACCTGTTTTTCGAAAGTCGCGCCGGGCGGCACAGGCAGTTCTTCCCACGATATTGAATAGCGGAGAGTCGGCCCGATCAGCGCAATGGTCAAATAGCTGGCCCAACTGATGAGCCACAAAAGAATTCGTTGTCGCAGCGAGAATCGGGGCGTTTCTGAGAGGGAAGGCTGCTCAGGCCCGACAGCGGTGGGGGAAGAACTCACCCGGATATTGTAGCCGGGAGGTGAAGGTTTAATTGAGAGCTGAGAGCGAACTGCCCTAAGCTTCCAGATACGCCGCGATCCACTCTTTCAGACGCTGCCGGCGCTCGTCGGCAGGGTCAAAGCGTATCCCAAAGCTCTTGTTGGCTTTCCTCCACGTGACCTGGCCGCGCACCCACACGCGCGGCAGCGTCAGTAAAGAAAACGAAACTTCCATCTGCAAATCTTGTTCCGGCACGTGATGGCCCTTGAGCGACATCCCTCCCGAACTGATCTCCTGGCTGGTGGCTGTCATGCGGCTTCCGTCCATCGTTATGATTCCCACCTCGGTCATGACCGGTATGCGCACGTAGCGGCGGAATTCGTGCAGCACCAGCATTCTCGTGGAGCGCACCAACTTCATCGCTGCCGACCGTTCCAAAGGCTCGTGAAAGATCGCGTTGATGCACAGCTTCGAATAGCGTAAGGCGTCTTGCGCAGTCCCACCCAGTCCGAAAATGACGATCCGGCTGTTGGAAGCCGATGCTCGCGCCAGTTCGATGATGCTGCGAGCGTTGTCTTCCAGAGGAAGGACGCAGGCCTCAAACTTTTCGTGTTGCAATCGTTCTGCCTCTTCGCGCGTAACTGCAACCGTTTCGATTCCATATTGGCGGAACGACTCGGTGATGAGTTGACTAGACGCCTCGGTCAAGTCAAAGAGCGCGACACGCGCAGCCGTCTTCCGGTGCGGAAGAAGGGGGGCGAGAGCGGCACCAGTCGGAGTAGCAGGCATGAGTCCCAAGGAATGAACTCCTCTAAAACCCTATTCTGACCTGCCTTTTCACCGTTGCCTAGGTTTCGAAAGGGCTTAGCCCCTGTCCAAACGGCCATTACGGAAGGTGTACTTTGAATCCGCGGCGGCTGGTCCCTTCGTTTCTCTCGCTGCCTGAAACGCGGCAAGCCGCGCATCTTACACGCTATGTTTGTGAGAGGTTCAACCATCTTTGTCAGGTAAGATGTTGGAATCTTTAAAACCTAGACGCAGTTGGAAAATGATTACGCTCAACGACATCCAGTCGGCCTTGCACCGCATTCGCAGTTCCATCTACCTTTCGCCCTGCGCGCGTTCGGAGACGTTTTCCCAGTCCACCGCGAACCAGGTCTATTTGAAGCTTGACAATCTGCAACGAACGGGCGCTTTCAAAGAGCGCGGCGCATTGAACAAACTGCTTTCACTCAGCACTGAAGAACGCGCCCTGGGAGTGATCGCGGCTTCGGCCGGAAATCACGCTCAGGGCGTGGCTTATCATGCCGGAAAACTCGGCGTCCGCGCCCAAATTTGCATGCCCCTCACCACTCCTCTGATTAAGGTCTCGGCTACGCGCGGCTATGGCGCGGATGTGGTTCTGCACGGTGCTAACTACGATGAAGCTTTCGAAGAGGCCGTCCGCCGCAGCCAGGCTGAAAACCTGACCTTTGTGCACGCCTTCGATGACGACGCGGTCATTGCCGGTCAAGGCACCATCGGACTGGAGCTTATCCACCAGCATCCCGACCTTGAGGCGGTCGTGGTTCCGATCGGCGGAGGCGGGTTGATTGGCGGCATCGCCTGCGCGCTCAAAGAATCGAATCCCAAAATTCAAGTGTTCGGAGTTCAGCCCTCGCGTCTGCCGTCGATGAAAGTCGCCGTCGCGGAAGGCAAGCCGGTGACGCTTGTGGCGGCCTCCACGATTGCCGATGGCATCGCCGTGCGCCGGGCTGGCGACCGCACCCTGCCGCTGGTGCAGAAGTATGTGGACGACATCGTTACTGTCGAAGAAGAGGAAATCGCGAACGCCATCCTCCTGCTGCTCGAGCGCGAGAAAACCTTGGCCGAAGGCGCAGGCGCGGCAGCGCTGGCGGCGCTGGTGAACCGCAAGCTGTCTGTGGTCGGAAAGAAAGTCGCCGTGCTGGTCTGCGGCGGCAACATCGACGTCACGCTGCTCTCACGCATCATCGAGCGCGGCCTGGTCAAAGACGGACGCCTGGTGCGTTTGCGCGTGCATCTGCCCGACTATCCCGGCGCGCTCAACCGCCTTACGTCCATTTTGGCCGAGCATCGCGCCAACATCGTCGAGACGGACTACGACCGCGCCTACCACGGAGTGAACCTGGGTGAGACTGCGATTGAAATTACCATGGAAACGCGTGGGCCTGATCACATCGCCGAAATTATCTCGGCGTTGGGCGCAGCGGGATATGCGCAGGAGCGGGTACTGTGAGGCATTTTACCGAAGGGACGTAGAGAGCGGTCCTCGGCGGTGATATTCACTCAAACTGCTTTCGAAATCTCTCCAGCTGATCTTTTATTTCGCCGACTTCTCTCCGCAGTTCCGCAACCTCGTCTTCTAATTGAGAGATGCGCTCAGCATCCGCAAGACTGCGCTCAACCGCGGCATTGGCGTGCACCGGCGATTCCAGCTCGACTATATCCCCAGCCAGCAGATGCGCATATCGGGATTCCTTCGTTCCCGGCTGCCGGGGCAAAACTTTTGCCAGCGGCGGTTCGCGCTGCATTAACTTCTGCAACGCGGATTGCACATCATCGAGCGCTTCGAAGCGGTGCATGCGCTCGGCACGTCCACGCAACTCACCCGGGGTTTGCGGGCCGCGTAGAAGCAATACGCACAGCACGGCAATCTCCGGCCGCGTGAAGTTAAATACCTCCTGCAAGCGCTGTTCGTACTTGGTGACACGGCTGTCGGCGCCCCGTGCGGGACCGGCCATGCGCTGCTGCTGCAAGCCCTCCAGCGCTTCGCGCACCCTGTCTTCGCCCAATTGCATCACCGGATCGCGATTCGTCTTCTGATTGCACGCGTTCACCAGCGCGTTCAGCGACAGCGGATAGTACTCCGGCGTGGTGATGTCTTTTTCGATCAGCGACCCGAGCACCCGGACTTCTTTTTCTGTGAGCTTAATATCCATGGATTTCATTCATTGTACCGAGTCGACAGTTCGGGGCACGATATACTCAATAGTTTGTCGCATACCTCTCTTGTGAGGACCCATGGGTGAGCCGCCTGTCGCGCCACGCGTTCCTATTGACGAACTGGTACGGGAACTTCACGCCTTCCCCGCGTCGGCCTTCGATACGACGGAGGAGATCCTTTCATTGCTTCGGAGAATGCCGGTCGAAGAAGCTAGTCTCGCTCCCTATCTGTGCTGGGACCGGCAGCACTATACGCGCAACCTGATCGACAAGACGGATCTCTACGAACTGGTGGCCGTTTGCTGGGAGGTTGGACAGAGTAGTTCGGTGCACAATCATCGCGACCAGAATTGCTGGATGGCGGCGCCGGTGGGAAGACTGGAAGTCGAAAATTTCCGGGTCGCATTTCAGGATCTCGAGGCAGGCAAGTGCCGGTTGCTCGCATCTAACACGGTGGCGTTGACGGCGGCGAATCCGTGCGCGGTCGATCCGCTGGAGCCGGTACACCGCGTGGTGAATCCTCGGGAAGCCCAGCAGCGCGCCGTGACCCTGCACGTCTATTCGCGGCCCTTTGATACGTGCGTGGTCTATTCGCCGGAGCTGGGAACATGCGGGGATATCCGGCTTCACTACAATACGGCTTTCGGAAAACCAGTAGCACTGTAGAGACGGGGCTTGCCCCGTCTGCCGCTGCCAAAAGAAACGCGGCAAGCCGCGTGTCTACGGGATCATCGAGGAGGAATCGTGAGGAGATATCTGGGAGTTCTGGCCAGCGTGGCTGCGCTTTATGCGATGTCGTGGGCGCAGGCTCCAACTCCAGCTCAGACTCCAGCCCCGGCCCAGACGCCCGCGTCGGCCCAGACTCCAGCGGCACAACCGCCAGCCTCGGCCCCGGAGCCGGCTGAAATTCCAGCGCCTCCAGGCGCCACCCGCAGGCTTGCGGCCCAGTATCCGCGCTTCGAACTCTTTGGCGGCGGTACGTATGCGGAAGCCGGTCTGTTCAACGCCGGACACTGGGCCGGACTGTATGGTTGGGACGCTTCTTTGGGTTTGAATGCCGCATCGTGGCTGGGCTTCATAGTGGAAGGTGGCCAATACTTCGGAACGTCAAAGATTCCGACCGGTACGCAGGCTCCATTTCCGAGTTGCAGCGGGACCCCGTCGTTTTGTCCCACTACTTCACCCACGTTCGGCGTGCAGACAAAAGAATATAACGTCCTTTTCGGCGCACAATTTTCCCGGCGCAAGTATGAACGCTGGACGCCGTTTGGCGAGATTCTATACGGTCATCAGGGCACGCGCGGCCAGGCGTCTGCCGTCGGAACTGTGTTCACAGAGATCGGCACTGGCCGGGCACTGGTGGCCGGCGGCGGAGCCGATTTCAAAATCAATCCGCGTTTCGCACTGCGCTTCAAGGCCGATTACTTTCAGACCGCCACCGATTTTGCGCTTCTGGGCAAGCAGAAGCAGGACAACTTCCGCTTCTCAGCGGGCATCGTGATCCGCAGTGTGCACAAAAAGAAGCGCACGCTTGAAGATGAAAACCAGGCTGAACCGTAAGGTCACGGTTTTCCCACCATTCGGCGATCAACGCTCAGCGGGTGAACGATTCAGGATTAATGGCCAGCGGCTAACGACCAACGACCGCAATTTACGAGCGGCGCAGCAAATCGCTCAGCGGCTTGGCCCGGGCCCGCAGTTCGTCGGCGAAGTCGCCGCTTTTTTCCACCACTTCCTCCAAACGGTCTTTCGCTTCGTCCGTCCAATCGGAGGCCGTTTCCAGGGCTTCGTCATAGGAGCGACGCAGATCCTTTCGTAGCTGCCGTCCAGTCTTCGGAGCAAGCAAAAGACCAAGGGCGGCGCCGACGCCAAGCCCAATCAGTAGAAAGGTAATTGCGGTACCGGCCGCGCTGTCAGAACTCTCGTATTTTCCAATGCGCATAAGAACCTCCCAGTCATCTCTATTCTAGACCCGAATTGTGAATTGGTAATTTGTGATTTGGAATTTGGCAAAAGGTGTAGCGCTACACGATTCTTGGTTGTAAAGAGCTTAACTAAATCATCCACCACGCCCGGCCGTGTTTCCCCAACCCTCTCCGCCTGTGTAAAATAAGTTGTTAATCTCAAGTGCCGCGGACGCGACCTGTCCCGCTGCCCAGAATTCCTAGCAGAGTGAAGGAGATGTAAACCGGCAATGTCGATTCCCGCTACCCAACTCCGTCCCGGCATGATCATCAAGCACAACAATGACTTGCATTCCGTGTTCAGCGTGGAGCACCGCACGCCGGGCAACCTGCGCGCCTTCATCCAGGCGAAGCTTCGTAACCTCCGCACTGGCGCCATGTTCGAGCACCGCTTTCGCTCGCCCGACCCCATCGAGAAGGTCAACGTGGATGAGGAGAACATGGAGTTCCTCTACAGTGACGGCGACGACTACTACTTCATGAATACCGAAAACTACGAGCAGACTCACCTGACCCGAGAGATTCTGGGCGACGCAGTGGAGTACCTGACACCAAATCTCCAGATCAAGGTGGAGTTTTTCGATGGCAAGGCCGTCGGCATCGAGTTGCCGCAGACCGTCGTGTTGACGGTGATGGAAGTCGAGCCCGGCCTGAAGAGCGCAACCGCATCGAGCGTGACCAAGCCTGCAAAGACGGAAACAGGACTCATCGTGCAGGTGCCGCCTTTTATAAACGAGGGCGAGAAGATCAAGGTGGATACAGCGGAAGGCACGTATTTGTCGCGAGCGTAATAAGGTCAGAGGTTAGAGGTCAGATTGCAGAGGTTAGAACCTTAGGCCTCGGTTTTCACCTTCGATCTGACCTCTGACCTTTTCAATCGAGCGATGGCGTCCGCAGACATTCAATCTCGCTTACAAGCCCGCCGCTTTCTCGTCCGCGGGCGCGTCCAGGGCGTCGGCTTCCGCTGGTTTGTGGAACGCGAGGCCCACCTCCTGCAAATTGCCGGATGGGTCCGCAACAATCACGATGGCAGCGTCGAAGTGCTGGCCATGGGAACACGCGAGCAGTTGGCCGGATTGCGATCGCGTCTGCAAGAAGGGCCGCGAGCTGCGCGAGTGGATGACGTCGAGGAATCCGAGGCCGAGCCGGTCGCGGGACTGAATTCATTTCAGGTTCGGGGAGCTTAACCTTACAATGCAGATCAGGATGTCGACTCAAACGCCGCCCAGGCTGGTGGATTGCGACAGATTGAAGAAGCTGATCCGGGAAGTGCCCGACTTCCCGAAACAAGGCATCTTGTTCTACGACATCACCACGCTGCTCAAGGATAAGGTCGGCTTCGCTCTCTTGATTGACGCTCTCTCGGAAAACTATATCGGCAAAGAAATCGACCTGGTGTTAGGCATGGAAGCTCGCGGATTTATCTTTGGACCAGCTCTGGCTTACCGCTTGAATGCGGGATTCGTTCCTGTCCGCAAGCCGGGAAAACTGCCGGCCGAAACGGCCAAGATCAGCTATGAGCTTGAATATGGCAGCAACGCGCTCGAAATCCACAAAGATGCCGTCGAAAAGGGGCAACGCGTTCTGATCGTGGACGATCTGCTGGCTACCGGCGGAACTGCGGTAGCAACCGCGGACCTGGCCAGCGGATTGGGCGCCCAAATTGCCGGATTGGCGTTTGTGGTGGAACTCGACTTCCTGAAGGGTCGCGAGAGACTGGCGACGTACGACGTCTTTTCGCTGCTGCACTATGATCGTTGATACTACGATCATTGATACTACGATCGTTGATGCCGAGGCGAATCCCCGCGGCTGATCGCTGTGCTTCCCGGGCGTACTTCCCCGGCCACTCCCCAGGCTACTTCACCAGGTGTGCGACGGCTTGTAAGAGACCTCCCCATATCGCCAGGCTGAGAGCCAGCGACGCAGCATAAGAGACGATGACAGTCCAATTCCAATGAACACGTCTTTCCGGTTCAGGGGTCCACATGGGAGAGGGCTCCTTGCTCTGTTAATTGTGGAAGCAATCATGTTACCGTTTTTTCTCGTCCGCAAGTGAAAGAAATTATTCCTCTCGCGCGACGACCTCCTCATAAGATTGGGTGAAAATGCCACACACCATGAAATTTGCTCCGCTTGAAATTTGCTCCGGTCACGGTTCGAAAGCCACTGCCGCCCTCTCGTCCAGGTATCGCTTCCGCTCAGTTCCGCCAGCCATTTTGGGCCCCGCAGAAAATGTTAATCTAGGCGCTGCGAGTAGGTGATGGATGGCCGCAGTCTTGCGCTCCATACAGCGTTCGGTGCCCAGCGCGATCGGAATTTTCCTTTTTCTAAGTTCCACGCTGATTAACGCGCGAGGAGCCATGCCTGATTCCGGTTCTCTCCCGCCTTCGATCACTACCGCCCCGCTTTCCGTCGACCAAGTCGTCGACAATCTCGTCCGCAACGATGAAAAGCGGGCTCGGGCTTTGCGCAGTTACGAATCCATCCGCGTTTATCGCCTTTCCTATCGCGGTTTCCCCGGCGACCGCGATGCCGAGATGACCGTGGCGGCAACCTATGAAAGTCCTTCTACCAAGAACTTTAAAGTCATATCCCAGAAGGGATCGAAGCTGGTCATCGAGCGCGTCTTCAAGCGGTTACTGGAAAGCGAAAAGGAAGCCGCTGAGCCGGAACTGCACGCTCACACGATGCTGAACCGCAACAACTATGATTTTGCGCTGGTCGGCTACGAGCACTCCGGCACGGGCAGCCAGTATGTGATTGCGGTCTCCCCGAAAGTGAAGAACAAGTATGTCTACCGGGGCAAAGTGTGGGTCGATGGAACTGATTTTGCCGTCACCCGGATTGACGCCGAACCAGTCCAGAATCCTTCATTCTGGACGAAGAAGAGTGAGATTCATCACGAGTACATGAAGGTGCAGAATTTATGGCTTCCCCGGCGCAACGAATCTGTAAGCTACATCCGCCTCGGCGGGCGCGCCACGCTGACGATTGAATACGGCAACTACCGCGTGAACCCTTCGCGGGAATCGGAAAACGGCGCGAAAGTATCGCCTTCGGAAGAGGGCGCCCGCTGGAAATAGAATTTGGTGGAGAGTCGGGCGTCCCCGCCCGGCTGGACGGGCGAGACGCCCGTCGCTCCACATATGCGACTCAGCCCACGGTAGTACAATCCCGCCATGGACAGCCTGATCCAGCCGAGCACAAATCCTACGACGGAGCGGCCTGAGTCCAGCCTGCGGCCGATTCTAATCGGGATCGTGATCGTAGGGATTGTGGTCGGCGTTCTGGCGCTGATCTTGCGCTCTGAGGAGAAGAAGCCGGCCGTGCCTCCGGCTTATGCCGCGAACTTGAAATTCTCGGATATGAAAACCAGCGCCGCGCAGAATTTCGTGGGCGCAACCGTCAGCTATATCGATGGCGTGGTTACCAACACCGGCGAGAAAACCGTCATCCACGCGGTGGTGCAGGTGACGTTCAAGGACGACCTGGGCCAGACGGCGCAGCGCGAAGAACTTCCGCTGCGCGTTCTGCGCACCGGCGGACCCTACGACGAAGCCGTGGATTTCAACCTTTCGCCGCTCGCGCCCGGCCAAAGCAAACCCTTCCGCCTGACCTTTGAGAACATCTCCGCACAATGGAACCACGCCTATCCAGAGTTGCAGATTACGCAAGTCAGCACAAAATAAGGTCAGAGGTTAGAGGTCAGATTAGAGGTAAGAACATTCGCTGTCGGTTTTCACCTCTACAATCTGAGCTCTGAACTCTGCAATGGTTCCCTCCGCTACAATGACCTCGTGCCTGAAGTAAAACCATTTCGCCTCACGGAGTCTGTTAAAGCCGCGGGTTGAGCGTCCAAGCTGAGTCCGGCGGCGCTGGACGCGGTGCTCGGGAAATTAGCCCGGCAACAGGACCCGAATGTGCTAGTCGGCTTCGATCATGCCGACGACGCCGGAGTGTATCTGCTCACGCCCGAGACGGCGCTGGTGCAGACGGTGGATTTTTTTACGCCCATCGTGGACGATCCTTATACCTTCGGCCAGATCGCCGCCACCAATGCGCTCAGCGACGTCTACGCCATGGGTGGAAAACCGCTGACCTCTCTCGCCCTCGTCTGTTTTCCGGAGAAGGGCGATCTCGAAATTCTGGAGCGCATTCTGGCTGGCGGCTTATCGAAGATGATCGAAGCCCGATGCACGGTGGTGGGTGGCCACAGTATCCGCGACGAAGAAACCAAATTTGGATACTCGGTCACCGGAGTCATCCATCCGCAGCGAGTGCTGGCCAATCACGGTGCGCAACCCGGCGACCGTTTGCTGTTCACGAAGGCGCTGGGCACGGGCGTAATTTCAACGGCCATCAAGAAAGGCGTAGCCAGGCAGGAGTGGATCGACGCTGCCGTGACGTTAATGACCACGCTGAATAAGGCAGCAGCCGAGGTGATCATTACCGCTCGTGTGGGGACGGGCGTCCCGCCCGTTCCGGCGGAGCGAAGCTCCGCAGAACAGCCGACTGCGGATGTCTCCAGGTGGTCGATCCATGCCCTCACCGACGTCACCGGTTTCGGCCTGATCGGCCACGCTCGCGAAATGGCGCTGGCTTCGAACGTCAGCCTCGTCTTCCAGTCCTCCAAAATCCCAGTGCTCGAAGGCGCGCTCGATTGCATCCGCGCCGGCTACATTCCCGCCGGTCTCAAAGCGAATCGCGACTTCGCCGAATGCCTCCTGGGCTTCGATGAATCCGTACCGGCAGATATCCGGACGCTTCTGTTCGATCCGCAAACCGCCGGAGGCCTCCTGATCTCAGTCGCATCCGAAGACTCGGCTGCGCTCTGTCAAGCACTCAACGCGGCCGGCGTGCCCGCAGTGGAGATCGGCGAAGTACTTCCCCGCGCCAAGCCGCTGATCCGAATAACTTCCTGACCTTCAGGGGCCGTTCCGATTCAAGAGTTCCCAAATGCAAGCCAGGTGATGATCGTCGTGCTCCGCGACAAAGTACAAGTGATCCACCAGGCGCATCGGCTGCTTCAAGCGCGGATGCAACATCGATCGGGCAAAGAACGCCAGCTTGATCGTCTCAACGCGCTTCACCAACTGCAACCGCGCCTCTCGAAACTCCTTCAGGATCTCCTCGATTGGTCGCGCATTGTGATTCGCCTCATGAGTTTTGCGATTCTTCAAGTCGGCTACGGTGAGTTCGGAGCCGCCGGCCAGGTAGTCATCGACACGCGCCATCCACAAACGCTCTAGGTCAAGCAAATGTCCGGCGTGCTCCTGAGCCGACCATTTTTCTTCCGGTTTCCCGATCAGCCGATCCTGGGAAGACCCACGAACCAGCTCTTCCAACCGTGCCGGAGTTCCTCGCAAACGAGCGCAGAGGTTTGGGTGCTGCTCCACGGGAAATGTAAATTCGAATTTACGCTCAAACCACGCAGGCGGTCGATTCACGAAAACCTCGGACATACAAAGAAATGATGCGAGAGAAATCGCGAAGATTCGGCAAATCGCCGAACCCGTCGAGCGCTTTTATCATCTATAGGGTTAAGCCAAACAGTTCGTTCACTTACTCTTGTTCACTTCCTCGCCAGCCTCTTTTCGAAGGAGCAATTATGAAGACTCGCACACTTGGACGTTCCGGTCTTACAGTTTCTTCCATCGGCCTCGGCTGCATGGGTATGTCGGAGTTTTACTCCGGCCGCGACGATGCCGAATCGATCGCGACTATTCATCGGGCGCTCGAACTTGGCATTAGTTTTCTCGACACGGCTGATGTTTACGGGCCATACAAGAACGAAGAGCTCGTCGGGCGCGCGATCAAAGGCAAGCGCGACCAGATCGTGCTGGCCACAAAGTTCGGGATTGTCCGCGATCCCAGCAACCCGCAAATTCGCGGCGTGAACGGCAAGCCCGATTACGTGAAGAAATCCTGCGAAGGAAGCTTGAAGCGGCTGGGCGTCGACCACATTGACCTCTACTATCAGCATCGTGTCGACCCCGACACGCCGATTGAGGAAACTGTGGGCGCGATGGCGGAGTTGGTTAGTGAAGGCAAGGTCCGCCACATCGGCTTGTCGGAGGCCAGCGCCAACACTCTGCGGCGCGCCGTCAAGGTTCATCCCATCGCGGCGCTGCAGACCGAGTATTCGCTTTGGACGCGCGATCCAGAAGACGAGATTCTACCCGTCTGCCGCGAACTGGGCATCGGCTTCGTCGCGTACAGCCCGCTCGGACGCGGATTTCTTACCGGCCAGTTCAAGAAGTTCGATGACTTAGCGGCAGATGATTACCGGCGCTTCTCACCGCGCTTCCAGGGAGAAAACTTTCAGAAGAATCTGGATCTCGTGAAGAGAGTCGAAGAAATCGCGCGCGAGAAAAAGTGTCAGCCATCCCAATTGGCGCTTGCCTGGGTGTTGGCGCAGGACGAAGATGAAGACATTGTTCCGATTCCTGGCACCAAGCACCGCAAATATCTCGAGGAAAACTCCGCGGCTGTGGATTTGAAACTGACAGCGGATGATCTGCGCCGGCTGGACGAAGTGTTTCCTTCTGGTGCGGCCGCGGGGTTACGCTACCCGGAACACATGATGAGTCTGGTTAATGGGTGAGGCCAACGGGTGGCGATGCCGACGCTGCGGAGCTTCGGTCCGCTGGACAGCCGACGGCGGCTGTCCCTACGGGAGCTTTGCTGGGCGCGCCCTATGCAGCTTAGCCGCCCAGAAGTTTATTCATCTCGGCGTGGGGAACCGCGCCTTCCATCGCGGTGTAGGTTCCGGCGGTCTTGAGTTCTACGGCGATTCGACGCAGCAGTCCGAGCGTGGCACGCATCGGCCCCGATCCCAGGCTGACGCGTGCCACTCCCAACTTCGCTAAATCCGGAATCGAGGGCGTTCCCACGCCCGCGAGAATGTTAAGTGGACACTCAACAGCTTTCGCGAGCCGCCGAATCGTCTCAGCATCTTTGAGCCCGGGAGCGAAGACGCAATCGGCGCCCGCATCGCGAAACGCAAGCAGCCGCCGCAAAGCTTCGGAATAGTCCGCGTCGGGATTGCCTCCCTCCAGCAGGTACACATCGGTTCGAGCATTCACCACAATTTGTGCCTGCATTTGCACGGCAGCCTCGCGTGATGCCCAGACTTTTTCGACCGCCAACTCAAGTGAGACTAGAGGCTGATCCGCACGTCCACTCGCATCTTCAAGGTTCATTCCGACGACTCCCGCTTGAATCAGCTCCCGCGTGGTCTTGGCGGCATCCTCCGGAGTGGCGCCATATCCCGCCTCCACGTCGGCCGTCACAGGCACACGAACGGCCCGAGCGATGCGGGCGATGCGAGCCAGCATCTCCTCGCGCGGAATGCGTTCGCCGTCGGGATAACCCAGCGAAAAAGCGATCCCCGCGGAAGTGGTTGCGATGGCGGGAAAGCCAGCTTCCTCAAAGATGCGGGCGCTGGCCACATCCCACGCATTCGGCAGGATAAGCACACCCGGCCCGCGATGGAGTTGCCGGAACTGAAGCGCTTGGTTGGTTTGGGATTCCACAGTTTTCTCTTTCGGCCGTGTCAGCTTCCACCAGCTCTTTCGCGCATGCGTTTCACAAAGCTGGGGACATGCACAACAGCCCGCCCTACCGTACCGCTCCCGATCTCCTGGGTGCCATCGGTGGCGCGCACGCGCATGATATAGAAGCGGCCGTCAATCGATTCCAGCTCCGCCTCGGCGTGAATTTGCATTCCGATCCCGCTGGCGGCGCGGTGTTCGACATGGATCGAGATGCCCACCGTAATTTCTCCCTCATCGCAAAATGGCTGCAGCGCATGGAAACAGGCGGTTTCCATCAGGCGAATCATGTCGGGAGTCGAATACACCGGTGGCAAGTCCGGATGATGCGCCGAGAGCGTGTGCTTCAGCTCGACGGTCTCATCCGCCTTGCCGCGTACGCCGATGGGGATGGGTCGGGCCATGCTTCGGAAACTATGCCGCTATCGAAACTACGCCGCCACCTGTTCGGTGCGCCGCGCCTCGAAGCCGTCCAGCACGCGCCACAAAGCCTTGGCGGCATTTTCGGCAGCTGTCAATGCTTTTTCGGCCATCTCCGGATTCGCTTGAAGCCGTTTCTCCAGCTGATTCCGCCACATATTCGCGTGGTGCATGTCGGCGAGAGCATGCAGAGTAAAGTAGCCGCGGGTCTTCTCATCGGCGCCGTAGAGTTCGCGCAGCACACGATTCTTCTCTTCTGACAAGCGCGGCACTTGCGATTCGTAGGCATAGAAAGCCGCCAGGGCCTCCTCCGGGGTTCCCTCGCTCGCGATGCGATGGAACCAGGCGATGAGTTTGCGAACTTCACCAGTGGGGCGGCGTTTTGGCACTCGACGTCCGCCAACGCCCTCGACAAAGTCCAGCCACAGTTCGGAATGGGAACGCTCCGGTTCACCAAACGAATCCTCGCCGCCCTTTTCATCCGTCATGTTGGCGAGAACCGCGCGGCGCAGTTCTCCTTCTTCCAGCCGGATGCCAAACTGTGCCAGATAGCCAGGGAAAGCTTCCACATGAGGGTAATAACCCTCGGCGTATTCCCGCAGATCGTCGCGGGTCAGTTCACCCTCTGACCAGGCTTTGTAAAATGGATGACTGAGCAAATTGTAGGGATGAATGCGTTCTTCAAGTTGAGACACAAATGCCTGCGTTTCCATAATCGGCCTTTCCATGATTTACGTCGATAACCTTTAACTATACGGTCGGGACCTGCGGATCACAAGGACGGGCTTCCGATCACCAATCGTTGCTGCAAGAGAAAGAAAATAAATCAGTAGTGCAGATGGGGACGGACGTCTACGGCTCGTTCGGAAATTTTTTCAGTCCTCACGGAACTTTCCAGCAAGTTGCTAGATTATGGGTTATGACAGAAACTTCAGGGGGCGAGTTGGCATCGCGCGATCGAATTGAAGTGATAGATTGGTTCAGCACTCCCGCTTCAAGGATGGCTGAACTTGCCCGCTCCAACTCTGGAGAATGGGCTGAAGCAAGTGTGTTCTCTCGGCGCATTCTCCGAATCGGCGGTGAATAGGAAGCGTATGGCCCAACGCAGCACGACTTACAGCAGCATCACTCCGCGCCAGATCCGCGTGATCGGCGTTCCTCTTGACCTTGGCCAATCGCGCCGCGGGGTTGATATGGGGCCGTCCGCCGTCCGAGTTGCCGGGCTGGAGGCCCGCCTAGAAGCTATCGGACACATTGTCGAAGATGCCGGCAACATCGCAGTCGCCCTTCCCGAACAAAAAAAAGAAGGCGCGGCCAATTCCAAATACCTCAAGGAAATCACCGCCACTTGCAGCAAAAGCGCCGACCTCGTGCTGAAGACGCTCGAAGCCGGCAAAGTCCCTCTCATCCTCGGCGGCGATCACTCGGTTGCGGCCGGAACGGTGTCAGGAGTAGCCGAGTTCTACCGCCGCAAGAACCAAAAGATCGGCCTCCTCTGGATCGACGCGCACACCGACATGAACACACCCGACTCTTCGCCGAGCGGCAACGTGCATGGCATGCCTCTCGCCGCGCTCATGGGGCTTCCTCCCGTCGAGCTTGGAAAGATCTACGACTTCTCGCCCAAAGTGCGGCCGGAAAATTGCGTGCTCATCGGCATCCGCGATGTGGATAGCTTTGAAAAGGAAAACATCCGCAAATCCGGAGTCCAGGTCTTCACCATGCGCGACATCGACGAACGCGGCATGCGCGCCGTAATGGAGGAGGCGCTCCGCATGGCCGGACACGGCACCGCCGGCTATCACGTATCGCTCGACATGGATTGGATCGACCCCGAGGACGCCCCCGGCGTCGGAACTCCGGTCTGGGGCGGCGCAACCTATCGCGAAGCGCACCTCGCCATGGAAATCATCGCCGACCATGGCCGCATGACGAGCTTTGAAATTGTGGAAGTGAATCCGGTCATCGACGAGCACAACCAGACCGCCGACTTGGCCGTAGAGTTGGCGCTTTCGGCGTTTGGGAAGAAGATTCTCTAGGAACTGCGGAAACTTCTACATTTTGTCATCCCGTCTATAACAACGACTGCGTTGTCAAGGTACACGATTTTCATGAAACTTATCTTCACGGAACGTCCAGCGAAAATCCGCGATCACTGCACATCGGACACTTTTGCGTTAATGAAAGTGACTTTGATGTCCTTGTAAACATAAATCACCTTCGCGCCAAGATTGACGATCTTGTCCGGCTGCCCCAGTGCGGCTTTCACTTGCTCGGGCGTTTGCCCCTTTTCAATTTGCGCTGGTTCGGGAGGCGGAGCTTGTTGTTGCTGTGCTTGTCCCTGTCCACCCTGATTCCCGCCTTGCTGGGCGTTGTTATTGCCATTGCCGCCCTGCTGTCCGCCGCCCTGGTCGGCGCTATCGTCCAACGCGAGCAGTCCCGAGATCGTATCTTCCACCTCTGACGGGCTGGCATTCGCCAGCGATCCCTTGGCGAACTGGAAAACCACGTCGGCCTTGTAGAACGTAGTCGGACTGACGTTGTTACAGGAATCGCAAGCGACCACGCCGATGGTCACCTGATCCTTGGGCAGATTCACCGCAATCCTGGCGGGATACACTTTTGTTCCTACCTGGAACAACTGGGTCGTTTGCTGCTTGCCAAACTTTCCCATGATGCCGCCTCTTGCTCCCATCATCAGGGCGCTGGGAGAGTGCACGGCTCCGTCCTGGTACTTGGTGGCAACCGGTTGATCTCCGTAGGGGACGCTAAGAATCCCGCCCTTCTTGATGACCAGGATGGTGCCCTGCTCCACTACGGCAGCTCCGCCGGAATCGGCGCCCATCTTCACCAGCGTATATTGCGCTTTGATCTGGTCCTCCAGCGGAACCGCCGGAGCTTGCGCCAAGGCCGAACTGGATGTGAGGACAACGATAGTCCCGACAACGATCAAAGCGACAATCCAGACGGGCATCTCGATTTTCTGCCGCATTGCAACCTTCCTCCTGTGAACTGCTGCTTGATCGATCAGCCGTTTGATTTCCTGTAGAGACCCGGCTCGCCTCGTCCCTACCGCCGCGAGTGATGTCGGCGAAAAGCGAGACGGGGCAAGCCCCGTCTCTAACGGAACGGAACCTTACTGCGACTGTTTCGCTTCCGCCTCCGCCTGGTCGGCATCCTTTTGCTGCTGTTCCAGATCCTTGCTCACGCTCGTGTCTGGCGAAGGTGGCGGAACTTCCCCAGCCTGCGTTTTGGTATCGGGAGCAGCCGGTAAGCCATTCTTCCCCTGCTTTTCGGCCAACTCCTTAAGCCCGGCATCCATCTGGATCCGCAGTTGATTGTGCATCTCCTGCAGATCGTCGACGGAAATGCCGACCGTAGCCCCAACCAAACACTCATCCTTCTTGCTGCTCTTTACGGAAGCGTCCACCATGTTGTCGTCGTCCGGTTTGTCGCCAGTGCGGTAGACCACATCGCCGGCAGTAAGCGCGCATTCCGTGCCATCCGACGTCGTCAGATCCTCGTCGTCAGATACGACAAAAATGCGGACCTTCGGATCGAGCGCGGCAGGCACCTGGTCCCCGCTTGGCGCAGCGTCCTTCTGGCCGCTGGCCGCTGCCTCTTTTTCCGCCGCGATCTCGTTCTTCATCTCTTCCGAGATCGCCTTCTTCACATCCGGGCTGAGTTGGGTTGCACCGGACGCTGGCGGAGCTCCACCACCCAGCATATAAGCGCCGTAGGTGGCCTGCAGGTTCGCAGCCACCAGCGGATCGGTCGACCACAACGCGGCGATTTCATCCGCTGTCGCATTCCGAATCGCCGGTGGAACGAGTTCCCCATTATTTTCGGCTGCGTCCTGCTGAGCCGCATATGCGGCTTGCAGGTGCGCCGCAATCAGATAATCCGTCAGCCAGAATGCAGCCGTCGGATACACCGGATACGGCGCGAAGTAAGGACCGTAGTAGCCATACCACGGCGTCCCGCCCCATCCCCATCCGTAAACGACCGGCGCCGGCCACGGATTATAAGCCCATCCGTAATAGGCGGGACCATAGTAGTACCCGGGCGCATAACCGTAATATGGATGGCCTCCATAGTAGTAATTGCGATATCCGTATGCGTAGTAGTGTCCGCCCCGATAGTAGGTACGCTGGGAATACTCCCGGCCTCCGTGGCGATAGTAGGCGCGCTGGCTGTATCCTCCGTGCCTTCCGTAGCTCACGACTCGCCGCCCATTGTGCATGCCCTCAATTCTCCGGCCGCCATGCACCCCGTGATTGATCGTCATGCCGTGAGCCTGAATGGTGCGAACATGGCCATCCTTTCGGAACGTGGCTTGGCCGCCACCCTTCATGGCAACTGTCTTGCTGCCTGCGGGCTGATGCCGGCTGGCGTTCGCTCCGGCATTTCCGCCTCTGTTGCCGGCTGTCTGCCCGGCCTTATTGCCGCCCATTTGCCCAGATTTGTTCCCCGCACTTTGCCCGGATTTGTTGCCACCCGCCTGTCCGGCTTTATTTCCCCCCATAGCGCTTTTGTTGGCATTCGCTCCGCCGGAGCTGCGGCTGTTGGCGTTCGCTCCGCCCGCTGCACGACTGTTCGCGTTGGCTCCGCCGGTCCCGTGACTGGCGCCCGCCGCTCCGGTTCGGTTCGTTTGTCCGCTCGCTCCATGGGTGTTTGCGGCACCTGGCCCTCCAGGCCGCGCGCTGCTGGCGTTTCCGCCGGGGTGCTGATTTGGAGCCGAGTGCGGCGCGCTCGCCGGCTTACTCGGAGCGGAGGTGTGGGGCGCAGGCGCGCTCGGCTTCTTATTCTGCGCCGGCGCAAACGCGGCTACGATGACTAGGACCAGCAATACCGGCCATTTCGGTAGGACGTTCTTTTCTCTCTTGCTCGAATTCATAGCCACTCCTGTTAGATACGAAGCTGTTTTCCGCCACCGTAGAGGAACGCGCGGATTGGCCGATTCACCTTTACATCAATATCCGCAATCCAGTATTCCGCAAATCTGGCCGTTAATCCGCGCATGGGTTTATTCGACGAAAACCTTCTCGGGCCGAGCGCATGGGGGGAGCGCCGAAAACGGGCCTTCAAAGTTCCGACCAATTTCACACCTGTTTCCCGACAGTGTCAAGCAATGCTCGTTCAAAAAGTGTACAAACTGAACCGGTCGGAGACACCGCGAACATTTCCTTTGCCCGTTGCACTTTTGTGTCATAGCGTTGGTGACACCTCGGTGCCGTTTACAAAAATGTGCCACCCCGGCATGATCTCCGAAAGTTTCTTATCCCTCCGATTTTTGGGTGTCAGTTAACACAAGAACCTTAGGAGCTAGCAACCGGACTCTTGGAGCTAGCAACCAACTCTGTGGTCACCTCACAAGGTAACCACTGTAATTGAGGAGTGTCTCGTCGCTCGCCGATGGACTGACGAACCGCAATGTTAACGCATTGGCACAATCGGTCGGTGCTTCTCCTTGTCTTTCTCTCAGCGTGCGCTTCGTTTGCCCAGTTAGTTGACGGAACCACGAACGATTTCTCCGGCGCGCCTACCTATCGAAGCGCCGCCTCTGAAGTTCGGGTTACATTCTTCGCTACCGGCGAGAACAATCATCCGGTGGAATCTCTGACCAAGTCGGACTTCGCGGTCGTCGACAACGAACGGGTGTTGCGCAATTTTCGGAGTTTCACGCATTCCGATGAGACCTCGCTTGACGTGGTTGTGCTGGTGGACATGAGCGAATCGGTAGCGCCGCGCATTCGAGTCGCCATCGGCGATGTGCTTCGTCTCGTGGCACACGAGCAGTCGATTCCCGATAACAACATTTCCGTCTTGTCTTTTGGGGGAATGTCGGAACAAACATCGGCGGGAGCTTTGCCCGGGTCGACTCCCGCCATCCTCTGTACAAGCGGTTGCCGTACTTCGGATTCCGCGGCGAAGCTTTTGACCGCGAAGCTTTTGACGACGAAGAGCGGCGGGTCGACGCCGCTGTTTGATGCACTGATCTTCGGAGCCGATCTCGTCGCCCAACATCGCCGTGACGACGGCCGCAGCGGCGTTCGCTCGGTCCTGATTCTGTTCTCGGACGGCTACGACACCATCAGCCAGCATTCTGCGCGCGAGGCGCTGCAGGCGGTGCAGCATGCGGGCGCCCTGGTTTACTGCGTTGATATGGGAAAACCGGATACCGGAGAAGTGAAAAATTTAAACTCGGGCGGTGGTCTTCTGCGCCAGTTTTCTGACGCAACAGGGGGTCGCTATTTCTCGCTTTCCACAAAATTTTCCCAGCCACACGCCGCCCCAGTACTGAACGCCGTACTCGAAGACCTGCGTGCTTCCTATGTTGTGACTTACGATCTGCCCACCCATGAAACTGGGTTTCATTCTCTACGTCTTTTGCCAACTCACAACCTCAACCTCGCCTTTCATAGCCGGAACGGTTACGAGTACGAGCCCAGCGGTCGATGATTGTTCAATGATGATTGTTCAGTAATGATTGTTCAGTGAAGATTGTTCACTGAAGAATGACGATAGGGAGACTTATGAAAATGAGATTGCTCTTGACGCTAGTATGCACGGTGGGCGTTTCTATTGCCTCGGCTGCGCCACCCATCGGCGCCTATCAACATGGAACCGTGGTTCGTATGCGCATGGGCGACTGCATGCTCACGCACCGAGGCTTCATGACCCAGTTCGGGCCGCCACAAGCCGCGGCGGTCGACGAAGGCTGCCCGGAATACACGCTGGTGACTGACAAGGTCGTGTACCTGATTGTGGGCAAGTCGTCGAATCAACTCGTGCCGCTGGCGGAAGTCATCGATTTCCGTCTACAGAACAAAGATTTGGCAGTGCGCGTGGATGACGCCCGCAAAGAATCCAAGTTCGCCATCAAGGAAATGACCTTGCGCTCGGAATGGGAACTCATCCAGAAGCACATCGAGGACCGTCTCAAAGAGCCGCCTCAGCCGGTGGATACATCCCTGGCATTGCGAAGCCGGGAGTAGAGTGCTTCATCCATCACAAGGCCGATACAGTTCGCTTCCACGCACGAACCAATGCTGCGATTGACTGAAGCCATGCCGAGCGCCAGACTGAAACGTCATGGCTAAACTCAGAGTTGGAATCCTTTTTGGCGGACGCAGCGGTGAGCACGAAATTTCATTGCTGTCGGCGGCCTCAGTCCTGAATGCAATTGATAAAACGAAATATGAAGTAGTTCCCATCGGCATCACCAAAGACGGCCGCTGGCTCACGGCGGAACACGCCGAGAGACTACTGAAGGGGGACACGGGCGAGGGCGCCCGCGCCACACAGACACACCTGCGGGCGGGCGATCCGGAAGCTACTCCCGGCGCAGCGGTACTGGCCACCGGCGAGTCCGTGGTCGTTCCTCCGGAACCGGCGCGCCGCGATGCCGGCCTGGCCCCGTTTCAAACCGACGCCACTCTGCGGCGCTCCTCCGACCGCGCCATCAATGTCGATGTCATCTTTCCCGTGCTGCATGGAACCTTTGGCGAAGACGGCACCATCCAGGGCCTGCTGGAACTGGCCGACATAGCATATGTGGGTGCGGGCGTGCTGGGTTCGTCAGCAGGCATGGACAAGGACATCATGAAATCTTTGTTCCGCGCCGCTGGATTACCCATCGTGAAGCACGTCACCGTCTTGCGCAGCCAATTCGAGCGCGAGCCGAAGAAGCTGCAGAGCGCGGTGGAGAGCCGACTGAAATATCCCGTATTCGTAAAACCGGCGAATCTTGGATCGTCGGTAGGGATCTCGAAGGCGCACAATCGCAAGGAACTCGGTCCTGCCGTCGGAGAAGCGGCGAAATTCGATCGCAAAATCGTAATTGAGGAAGCTGTTGGCGGGAAGAAAAACAAGGCTCGCGAAATTGAATGTGCAGTGCTCGGCAACGACGATCCGAAAGCATCGCTTGCCGGAGAGATCGTTCCATGCAAGGAGTTCTACGACTACGAAGCGAAATACCTGGTTGACGGCTCCGAAGCGGCGATTCCGGCAAAGCTCACGAAAGCCGAGATGAAAACGGTGCAGAGGCTGGCGATCGCGGCGTTTCAAGCCGTCGATTGCACCGGCCTGGCACGCGTCGATTTTCTGATGGACCCCAAATCCAGAAAAATCTTTGTCAATGAGATCAATACCATGCCCGGGTTTACCGCGATCAGCATGTATCCGAAGATGTGGGCAGCGTCGGGAGTGGCCTATCCCCAATTGATCGATCGCCTGATCCAGTTGGGTATCGAACGGCACGAAGACAAGAAGCGGAATCAATACACCCGTTGAAGAGTAGAGACGGCTTGCCCCGTCTCAGCCTACGGCAGGAGATGCGGCGCATCCCCTATTTACGGAAAATCAGACCTGCCAGCCTCGCAACTGGAAAAGCCTCTCAAGAGGTGCTTCCCTTGAGAGGCTTTGGGGGAACTTCTGAAACGAGCATCGGTCCGCTTAGTGTTTCTTTTTCTTGGCGGCTTTCTTCTTGGTTGCCATTAAGTGTTTCCTCCGTTCGAACGATTTGTTCTCCCAAGGTTCTCGACAGGGCACCTTGATGCCCAAGCTACTCAACCACTAGTATGAGCAGCTCTCCTACCACAAGATATTGCCACTAGTATGTGATTTGTCAACAAGTATTTCGCTTTCGAGGATGATTTTGGCGGCAGGCGTGCACGACTTGGCTGGCGCCGCGCTGGCCGAAAATTTCTCTTCACCGCATGCCCTCCCAGTCGGCGCCCCGTGAAGCGAGACTGCCTGTGCGATAATCTCGGAAGAAAATCTATGTCAGATCGCAAAGTCTTCTGCGCAAAATTAAAGCAGGAATTGCCCGGCCTCCCCGAGCCTCCGTTCGACAGCGACTTGGGAAAAAAGATCTACGAAAATGTGTCGCAACAGGCATGGGGCCAGTGGATGGAACACTGCAAGATGCTGCTGAACGAATATCGCCTGAACCCGGCGCGCAAGCAGGATCAGGAAGTAATTGTGAAGCAGATGGAGCAGTTCTTCTTCGGCGAGGGCGCCGCCCGTCCCGCCGAATATGTTCCTCCTTCGCACTAAGCGGACTGGACCGAAGAACGCGGCCCGGCACGATTTGCGAGGGTAATGGGACCTGCCGGGAGCGTTCAAGGACACATTACTATCCAGTTACCTCTTGCTCTCCAATAAGTTCCCAATTCATCACCTCGTAACACGGATCGGCGACAATTAGAGTCGTGGCGCCGCAGATTTATGACACGCTGATCCTCTCGGATCTGCACCTCGGCGCGGACATGAGCCGCGCCCGCGAGGCGTTGTGCGTTCTGCGGGAAAATCAATATCGCCGTCTGATTCTGCTGGGCGATATTTTCGCCGACCTCAATTTCGGGCGCCTGAAAAAAGAGCACTGGAAATTCCTCGGCTTCATTCGCAAGCTTTCGAACCCCAAGCGCAACGTGGAAGTGATCTGGGTGGAAGGCAATCACGACCACGGCTTGACCGAAATCATGTCGCACCTGGTGGGCGTCCGCGTGTACCAGGAATATCAATGGGAATATCAGGGCCTGCGCCACATCGCCGCGCATGGTCACCAGTTCGACGGCTTCGTAGTGAGCAATGTCCGAGTCAGCTATTGGATTGGGACGCTGCTCTACTTGCAACTGCAGAAGTGGGATTCGAAAAACAAAACCCTGACCCGCTTCCTCGATCGGCTCAACACGCGCTGGCTGCGCCTGTCACCCAAGGTTGCCGAAGGCGCCTCGGCCCATGCCCGTCACCATCGCGCGGCACGGATCTTTTGCGGCCATACGCACGCCGCCATGCACCAGCATGACAGCGAGCATGGAGTCGATTACTACAATTGTGGAGCCTGGATTGACGCGCGTCCTACCTACATCACAGTTGGCGAGGACGGAGTTCAAATTCATGAGTATGTCGAGCGACAAGACGATTTCCATGCTGCCGAGCCAACTTCAGCTGAGCTCGAAGCCGAATTTGCGGACGAAACGGGCCTGCTCGAAGATGGCGAATACGAGGGTGTGGCAACATGACTTTGGTTGCGCCGACAAGATGGTCTTTGAAAAAATGATTCTTGTTGCAAACGAGGCACTCTAAATCTTGCGCAAACTGACCATCGTTTTCCACCACGCCGGCGGAGGACATCGCAGCGCAGCGGAGGCGCTTAAAGCTACACTCTCCGCCCAGGAACATCCCTGGGACGTCAGTCTCCTCGACATTCAGGAATTGCTCGATCCGCTCGACCTCATTCGCCGCGCTACGGGATTGCGCATTCAGGACACCTATAACCTCATCCTACGCAAGGGCTGGACGCGCTTCACACCGCAACTTCTGCTCATTCTGCAGACGACCATCCGTCTCTACCATTCGCAGATCGTCAAAGCGCTCCGAGCTTATTGGGCGCAACATCCGGCAGACCTGGTGCTCTCCGTAATTCCGCACTTCAATCGCGAGATCGCCGGCAGCCTTCGTCCGGTTGATACGAAGACGCCAGCCACCAGAACGCCTTTTGTCACTCTAATTACGGATCTGGCAGATTATCCACCGCACTTCTGGGTGGAGAAGGAATCGGAATTCATCATCGCCGGTACGGACCGCGCGCGGCAACAAGTATTAACCATGGGCCACGCCGCTGACCATGTGTTCCTGACCTCGGGAATGATCCTGAAGCCGAAGTTCTACGAAAAGACTCACGTCGATCGCGTTGCAGAACGCAAGCGCCTCGGCCTGGAACCCGATTGTCCAACCGGCATTGTGTTATTCGGAGGCCACGGCTCGCAGGTGATGATTGACATCACGAAAAAACTTAACGATGCCGGCAGCGGAGTGCAGCTAATCCTGATTTGCGGACACAACCAAAAGCTTGCCGCTCAACTCAAGGGCCTGCAGACCAGAAAACCAATCGCGGTCGTCGGATTTGCTCAGAATGTCGAGTACTACATGGCCCTGGCCGACTTCTTTATTGGAAAGCCGGGGCCTGGCTCGATCAGCGAGGCGCTGCAATTCCACTTGCCGGTCATTGTGGAATGTAATTCCAAAACCCTGCCGCAGGAGCGCTACAACGCGGAATGGGTGACAGAAAATGGATACGGGATTGTTGTGCCGAGCTTCAAACACATCGCACCCGCGGCGCAACGTTTACTCGAAACCTTGACTTTCAATGATCTTCGTTCAAAGGTCAGCGAATACTCCAATCGAGCGCTGTTTGAAGTGCCTGGGATCCTCGAACAATGTGCGGAGCGCGCCGCGCAGTTGCAAACTGTTTGATTTGCCGGGGGACAGCCGCCCCCCTCGGCTTTTCCATTCTTACGAGTCGGCGAGAAATTCGTACTCATCGATGACGGCCGCGACCGCCATCTTGGTTGCGGGACCTCCACCTTCGACTCGCACCACACGGCCTTTGCAGCGCACCCGAATGCTTTCGGTCAGCGTGATCTCGGGCGGCAGGGTGAGAGTGAAATTGATCGCGGATCCGGCCTGGATGGCCGAATCGACATAAAAGCAGATTCCGCGCGCGCTGACGTCGCGGGTCTGCGCCGCGTGCTCCTCCTCCTCTTGACCGTAGCGGACGGTCACCGGCAGACGCAGCGCGAACCGGCGCGTGGCCCGCTTATCCTTGTCCTTTTCATGGTCCTGCTGCGTCTCGGGCATCCAACCTCCGCAGAAGCTAAGGTTCAAAGTTTCAAGGTTCCAGAGTCGTCGCAAGGACTCCTCGGAAATCGCTTGTAAGCATGGCAATTAGCGGCAGGGCTGTCAAGGACAAGGTTTCAAAGGCCAGGTTTAAAAGTTTCAGGGTTTCAAGGTTTCAAGGAAACAACAAGAGCCATGCAAGCTGCCTGCCGCCTGTCATTTGCCACCTGAGTACCGTCTACAATGGACCTGTGGTCTTCGTCCTCGATAACTACGATTCGTTTACTTACAACCTGGTCCAGTACCTTGGAGAACTGGGCGCGCAGGTCGAAGTGCGGCGCAATGACGAGGTGGGGATCGCAGAAATCGAAGCGATGCATCCCGAGCGCATCGTCATCTCTCCTGGACCATGCACTCCGCAGGAAGCCGGCATCAGCATCGAACTGATCCGCCATTTCGCGGGCCGAGTGCCATACAAAGTCCCGGTGCTCGGTGTATGCCTCGGACACCAGGCGATTGGCGCGGCCTTCGGGGGCCGGGTGGTCCGCGCGAAGAACCTGATGCATGGCAAAACCAGCCAGGTTGAGCACGATGGCAAGACCATCTTCAGAGGCCTTCCGTCGCCGATGACCGCGACTCGATACCACTCACTGATTGTCGCTGAAGACGGCCTGCCGAGCGATCTCGAAGTGAGCGCCTGGACTCCGGACAAAGACGGAACCCGCGTCATCATGGGCCTGCGACATAAAAAATTCGCGGTTGAGGGCGTGCAGTTTCATCCCGAAAGCGTGCTGACGGATGAGGGGAAAAAACTGGTTGCGAATTTTTTGCGGAGTTGATTATAGGCTGAAAACCAAAACCATTGATGTGGAAGGACGGCCTAAACCCTTAACCTGTCTCTCCCGAAGCCCGCCCTGGCGACGGAGTCTTGAACCTGTCTCTCTCGAAGCCCGCCCTGGCGACGGAGTCTTGTTCGTCTCGCAACGCATCTAACATAGCGAGTTTTATATGGAGCAATCACTCTGATCCTTACCCGAGTTCTTTTCTTCGCGCTGTTTCTCTTAGCCATGTACGCCGTCCAGCGCTTCTGGTTTCTGCGGGCGTGGTCGTGGATTGCCGCATTTTCGAATGCCAATTGGAGCTTTGGACTTCATGCCGCACTGATCGCGCTCGCCGCACTGCTGCTTGGGACTCTGCTGGATCCGCTGCTGGGCCACGCGATCTCGCGCAGCGTTGCCAGTTTGAATCTTGGCAGCGTTAATTTTGGCAATTGGAATGTCGGCAAATCGCTTAGCACAGTTGCCCGCTTGTGGCTGGTCGCTTCATTCTTTGGATTCCTGGCAGTTGAATCGGTGGGAGCGATTGAGTGGGTCACGAATGTTGCGGCGCGGTTTCTGCCTCACTCTGGAGCGGTGGCTGGCGGTTTCAGTCCCTCGCGCCGGACATTCTTTCAATACGCCGCCGTGCTTGCCGGAGGCTTTCCATTCTTTGCCGCTACCTATGGATTCGCCGCTGGCCGACTGCGCTATACGATTGAACGCGTCGATGTACCGGTGGCGAATCTTCCTCCGGAGCTGGATGGGCTACGCATCGCTCAGCTTAGTGACATACACATTGGCGACTACATGCCGCCGCGCGAAATTGCCCGCGCCGTGGACATGGCTAACGAACTGCAGCCTGACATCTCTTTTGTTACGGGAGACTTCGTTTCCAGCGTCGGCGATCCGCTGGACGCCTGCATCACCGAGTTGAGCCGGCTGCGGGCTCCGCTGGGCGTCTGGGGATGCAACGGCAACCACGAAATTTATGCGGGCGTGGAAGACGAGACGGAGCGGCTCTTCCATGAAAAGGGAATGCGGCTGCTGCGGGCGTCTTCGGCGGTGGTTGAGCACAATGGCGGACGATTTAACCTGCTGGGCGTGGATTACCAACGCGACCATATGGTCAGCGGAGAACATACCGCGCCGTCGGTGATGCTCCGCGAAATTGAGCCGATGATTCGCCGCGACATGCCTAACATTTTGCTGTCGCATAATCCGAATTCATTTCGCCGGGCGGCCGAACTGGGCATTGAGTTGAGCCTGGCCGGTCACACTCACGGCGGGCAGGTGAAGTTTGAGATCGTGGATCACAGCGTCAGCCCGGCGCGGTTGATCACGCCGTTCGTCGCGGGACTTTATCGGTTGCCGCTGGTTGCGAATGGGCAGAAGGCTGCGCTTTACGTGAACCGCGGGCTGGGGACGTTTGGGTTTCCGGTGAGGATCGGGGTGCCTCCGGAGATTACGCTGCTGACTCTGCGCCGGGCCTGATCCGACGTTTCCTATATCGCGAGTTCCTCCGGCGTGGGAGGCTCGAACCACGTCCACCACAAGTCGAGTTCTGCTGGCGTGACGTAGAAGGTGTCGGTTGGCAGGGCAGCGTTCCGCAACTGCAGTCGTCGTTGCAATTCATCTTGCTTTACATCGAGAAAATGCACCTTCGTGTCGGCGCCAGCTGCCTTCGCCCTGCGCCGGTAGTCATCCCTTTCCGTACGCGACCAAAACCCGTTCTCGAGAATGACGTCGAGTCCGAGGGCGAGCGCTCTTGCGGCCACCTCCCACTGTACGGCCTCGACAATCGCCCTTTTTGCGTCGTCGCGGCCGTCGCCAACAATGCGGGTCAACCACTCGTCGGGACAAAGGCGTAAGGCGCCGAGATCACGCTCAAGAGAGCGCGCCAGTGTCGTCTTGCCCGAACAGGGCAGACCGCACATGAGGTAAAGAACCGGCATCGGTGAAGCCTTCCGCCTTAAATTAGCTTAAACAGGGTCACCCCGGGGATGCCTACCTTGAAGCCCGCCTTTTCGTATGCCTTCCTCGCGGGGAGATGGCTGGGGTCGCCGCCTGTGCCGACCCTCACGAGGCGCATCCCCTGCTTCTTCAATCTAGCTGAGGCAAAGTCATACATGAATCGTCCTCCACCCAGCCCTTGGTAATCCGGGTCGACTGCGTTGAGGTCGATTTCGCCGATCGCGCGCGCCTTATCGGCGGATATGCCGACGAAGCCGATTACCGCGTCACCTCGAAGAAGCACGAAGACCTCTTTGTCCGCCCCCTTGGCGCAGATGGAATCGAGGTACTCCGATTGTTTCTTATCCGCGTCGTGGTATTGAAACTGGAATATCTCGTCCCCTACGAGTTGGCGGAAGGAATTGAAGATGCGCCGGAAGGCCTTTTGCCGGATGGCCTGAATCGACAGCCGGTCTGCAGAGCGGAACGGGCGCATGGCGAATCGCCTCGACGTGGAGCTGCTTTTCTTGTGTTTGACGCTTTTCATCTTCAACGCTGACTCCCGTGCGATTGGCGGTGGTTATTATGTGACGAAAATTATGTCTCGAACGTGGTATAATTGCTTACGAATTTAGACTGCTTAACACCTGTGGATGCAAGTACTTAGCAAGCCACTCCGGCACTTCAGGCAGGAGCTTTGCTCCGCCGGACAGCCGAGGGCGGCTGTCTCTACACGAGCCTTACTGAGAACCGAGAACTGACCTTCATGGCTGACGATCCCCAAAATCCCGAACTTCCTTTAAGTCCCCCTGGCGGCGACGGACAACCGCCGACTGGTCCGGGCGCGCTCAATATACAGCCGGTCAACATTGAAGAGGAGATGAAGCGGTCGTATCTCGACTATTCGTTGTCGGTGATTATCGGCCGCGCTTTGCCTGACGTCCGCGACGGATTGAAGCCGGTGCATCGGCGCATTCTTTACACCATGCAGCAGATGGGTCTTCGCCCCGGCGGCGCCACGCGCAAATGCGCCCGCATCGTCGGCGAAGTGATGGGCAAGTACCATCCGCATGGGAACCTCGCTGTGTATGACGCATTGGTGCGGCTGGCGCAGCCGTTTGCTATGCGCGCGCCGCTGGTGGATGGGCAAGGCAATTTTGGCTCGGTCGATGGCGATCCTCCGGCGGCGGATCGATATACCGAAGCTCGGTTGACGCGCGTTTCTACTGCGCTGCTTGAGGATCTGGATAAGGAAGCGGTCGACTTTTATCCGAACTACGATGGCACGGAAACGCAGCCCGCGGTTTTGCCGGCGCGTTATCCGAACCTGCTGGTCAACGGATCGGATGGAATTGCGGTGGGGATGGCGACCAAGATTCCGCCGCACAACCTGACGGAGATCGTCGATGCGACGATCACCCTGGTGAATAATCCTGGCGCGCAGTTGCCGGAAATTCTGAAATTCGTGCAGGGACCCGACTTTCCCACGGCGGCCATCATCCATGGGCGCGCCGGAATCTTTGAGGCGTATCGCACCGGGCGCGGGCGCTTTATGATGCGCGCGCGTGCCGCCATCGAAAACATCAATAAAGACCGGCAGGCGATTATCGTCACCGAAATTCCTTATCAAGTGAACAAGCGGTACCTGATTGAGCGGATGGCCGACCTGGTCAACAACAAGACCATCGACGACATATCCGACCTGCGCGACGAGAGCGATCGCGATGGGATGCGCATCGTGATCGAGCTCAAACGCGGAGCGGAACCGCAGATCGTGCTCAACCAACTCTTCAAGCACACCTCGATGCAGGAAGGCTTCAGCATGATTCTGCTGGCCGTGGTCAACGGGCAGCCGAAGGAATTGGGACTAATCCAGGCGATCAAGCACTTCATCGACCATCGCGTCGATGTGGTGCGTCGGCGAACCTCGTATCTCCTGGCCAAGGCCCGCGACCGCGAGCACATTCTGGAAGGTTACCTCACCGCGCTTGATCATCTGGACAACGTGATCGTCATCATTCGCGGCAGCGCTAACCGGGCTGATGCTCGAGAGAACTTGGTCGCGTATTTTGGCGGCAAGAAGATCGACATCAACACCACGGGACGGGCTCCAAAGCTTGATGCCGACAAGCCGTTCACCACGAAGCAGGCGGACGCGATTCTCGAACTGCAACTACATCGCTTGACCAAGCTCTCGATCGACGAAATTTCGAATGAGTTGAAGCAGGTGCGCGAGGCCATCACCGAGTTCGAATCGATTCTTGCGTCCGAGGCGAAGCTGCGCAAGGTCATTATCAAGGAACTGGAAGAGGTTAAGAAGCTCTACGGCGATGCGCGGCGCACCGTGATCGAAGACGAGGCGGCGGAGATCATGCTGGAAGATCTGATCGCCGACGAGCAGGTTGCGGTGACGGTCAGCCATTCCGGCTACATGAAGCGCACTCCGATTTCGACCTACCGCATGCAGCGGCGAGGCGGCACCGGACGCACCGGCATGAAGACGCGCGACGAGGATTTCGTCGAGCATCTGTTCATCGCCTCGACGCACGCTTACATTCTGATTTTCACTAATACCGGACGCGTGTATTGGCTGAAGGTGTATGAGATTCCCGACATCGCCGCTGCCGGCAAAGGCAAGCATGTGGGCAATCTCGTCGGGCTGCAGCCCGGGGAAACCGTGCGCACCATGCTCGCCGTGCGCGATCTGGAAGAAGAAGGCAGATATGTCTTCTTTGTGACCCACAACGGCACAGTGAAGAAGACCGAGGTGAAAGACTTCTCGCACGTGATGCAGCGCGGCATCATTGCCATCAATATCGAGCCGGGCGACGAACTGGTCGCGGCCTCGCTTACCGATGGCAACCAGATCGTCTTCCTTGCGTCGCATGACGGACAGGCGATTCGGTTCGACGAGAACGACGTGCGGTCCATGGGACGCAATGCCACCGGCGTGCGCGGCATGAATCTCGCCGAAAAGGATTACATTGTCGGCATGGCGACCACGATCAAGCCGGAGGCGCAGGCGGTGGCGAAAGAAGGCGAGGTCGCTCCCGACGTGGCCGACTTGATCCCGGAGAAAGGCTCGCTCATCCTCTCCGTCACCGAAAACGGTTACGGGAAGCGGACTCCGGCGGACGAGTATCGGCTTACCAATCGCGGCGGCAAGGGCGTGATCAACGTCAAGACCACGGCGCGCAACGGCAAAGTCGTCAGCATCTCGCAGGTGAGTGAGAAATCCGAGGTGATGCTGATCTCGCAGTATGGGAAGATCATCCGCATTGAGTCGAAGTTCATCCGCGAGTCGGGACGGTCGGCGCAGGGTGTGCGTTTGCTGAACGTTGAGCCGGGCGACCGGGTGGCAGCAGCGGTGGTAATTCCGCCCGAAGAGCCGAATGGGAATGGGACGCTGATTCAGTAGAGCGCGGAAGTGTTCAGTGTGCCTACCCACTTTGACATTGTGTCCGTAAGAGTATGTCACCGATGTTGGTTAACTAATGACTGCTTGGACTCCGCATCCTAAGTATTCGTTTCGAAGTTAGAAATACATCGACGCGTCCTACTTGTGTCAAAGTGGCCTCCGCCCTAACGTTCCCCGATGCGGTGCCGATATATATAAGAGGAATCCCGCGAGGGAACCGCGTCTGCGAGAAATTCGCACTTGTGGCGCGCTGTATATATGGACCTCACCGAAGCGGAGCGCAAGGACACGGAGCCACAGCCTGAAAAGGTTGAGCGTTGTCTGGCAGCTAAGCCTGACTGCGCGATCAATGCGCCAAATCGTCACGCCAACGGAAGCATATCCAAACCGGCGACCATCCAGGACATCACCGAGCGCAACGACCACGTTCGACTGCGCGGCATTACGGATTCGACCCATGATGCCATCCTCATGATGGACCCCAAGGGCATTATCAGTTTCTGGAACCCGGCGGCGGAATCGATCCTTGGCTACCTAAGGGAAGAAGCTTTGGGAAAAAATCTTCATCAGCTGTTAGTGCCGGAACGCTATCTCGCAGCTCACCATGCGGCGTTCCCGGAGTTCCTCCGCTCCGGCCGCGGGAATGCTATCGGCAAGACGGTTGAACTGCATGCTCGGCGAAAAGACGGCCGCGAGATTCCCATTGATGTGTCCTTGTCGGCGCTGTCTCTGGACGGGGAATGGCACGCCATCGGAATTATCCGGGACATCACTGAGCGCAAGCGAGCAGCGCAGAGCTTGCGGGACAGTGAAGAGAAGTTTCGTCAATTGGCGTCGCACATTCGTGAAGTCTGGTTTGTGTTGAATCCAATGCTGGACCGGACGCTTTACATCAGTCCTGCCTTTGAACAGATTTGGGGCAGAAGCTGCGACAGCGTCTACCTCGACCCTCTGGCATGGCAGGACGCTATACATCCCGAGGATCTGGAGCGAGTCCGTTCATCTACCGCAAAGCTATTGCAGGGAGAGCCTCTTGATGTTGAATACCGCATCCGCACACCAGACGGGATTGAGAAATGGGTGCGGAGCCGAGCCTTTCCCGTTCGCGACCAGGCTGGGGAAATGGTGCGAGTGGTCGGAGTTGCCGAGGAGATCACCGAGCAGAAGCGCTACCAGTCCGAGTTGATTCGGGCGCGGGAAGGTGCAGAAGCGGCCAGCCAGGCAAAGAGTGTCTTCCTGGCCACCATGAGCCATGAGCTGCGGACGCCGCTCAACGCGATTCTGGGGTTCGCCGAGCTTCTGGAAGTCGAGATGTCGGACCGGGGAATTCACGACTGGGATACGGACATCCAGAAAATCCGGCGGGCCGGCAGTCACCTGCTCGATCTAATCAGCGCCGTGATGGACCTTTCGAAGATCGAGGCGGGCAGGATGGAACTGCAACCGGTCACCTTCGCCGTGGCCGACGTGGTGCAGGACGTTGCAGCAAGTGTGGAAGCGCTCGCTGCGAAGAACCGGGTTGAGGTTAGGGTGGTATGCGAACCGGCCATGGTGCACGCTGACAAGATGCGTCTCCGCCAATGTCTCTTCAATCTGGTGGGAAACGCCTGCAAGTTTACCCAGGACGGCGAGGTCCGGATCGAGGCAACAACCGACACACATGGAGACAACCTCCCGGATAGAGGTTGGTACGCGATCCGTGTGTCAGACTCGGGAATCGGCATTCGAGCCGAAGATCAGGAAAGAATCTTCGGCGACTTTACGCAAGCGGATGCTTCCACGACACGAAAATACGGCGGCACAGGGCTGGGTCTGGCCATCAGCCGCCAACTGAGTCGCATGATGGGCGGCGACATTACGGTGGATAGCACGCCTGGACAGGGTTCAACATTCACTTTGCGCTTCCCTTCTGGGGTGAGCCGTGAGCCGAGCGGGTGACACCACGCCCGGGGCACTCGGCGCAATTGTTCGACGGAGAGTTTATGGCACGCATTTTGGTAGTTGAAGACGATGCGGACAATCAGGAACTGGTGACGAGGTTTTTGAAACGGGACGGCCATGAAGTACTCCTTGCGCCGGATGGCTTGACTGGTGTAACGACGGCGGCAGAACAGGTTCCCGACCTGATCCTGATGGATCTTGGCCTTCCCGTCCTGGACGGCTGGGAAGCATCTCTCCGCATCAGGTCGAATACTGGAACGGCGCACATCCCGATCATCGCGCTTACCGCCCACGCGCTCTCTGGGGACGTAACCAAGGCGTTGAAACATGGTATTGATGATTACGAGCTCAAGCCCGTGGTTTACCAACAGTTGATGAAGAAGATTGCGAAGTTTGTGAAGTGTTAGCCAGAGTTATTTACTCGAATGGCCCCGTGACTACGCTCGTCGGGCTAACAATCCGGGCCTTCGCTTACCGGGTCTCCGGTGGAGCGGTTTGTTGAACATTTTTATCGCGACCTGGAGGCCCAAGAAACTTTCTAAGTTTCGTCCGGCTGTTTACTTGATCGACGAATCGGGATGTCCTTCGGGCGAGCCGAATATCGGGACTTCATTCCATTTGGCTCAAGTGATAGCGTGTTCCGTCTCCTGCCGCAGATACATCATGATGTTCTGCCGTTTTGTTTTGCGCTCGCACCTGGTTTCGTTTAGTTTCGAGTCCGGTGACTTGTGCGCGATCTACCGTCCAGGCCGACTCCGAAGCATACGTTGCTGTTGATCTTGCTGCCCATGCTGGGCACGGTTTTGTGTCTTCGGCTTTATCTCCATTTAGTGCGCGTGCAGCATGTCTATCCGGGTGGATATCTGGTTCATCATCTTTTTCTGGGGGTTCTGATCGAACTTCCGGCGGCTTTCATTCTGGCTTTTGGGGCGCGCAACCGAGTGTTGGCGTTTCTCGCTCCGGCGGCTTTGGGCGTCGGCAGCGGGATGATTCTGGATGAAATTACTTACCTGGTGGCTACTCGCGCCACCGACCGCGATTATGTCTCCCGCGTTTCGCTGGACGGTTCGATTGTGCTGGTTACTCTGGCGGCGATCTTGTTGCTGTTGGTTTATTGGGCTCGGCGGGATTGAGGATGAACACTGCGACGGCTTTGGACGGACACGCCTTAGACCGTGCCTCAGCTGTTCTTGCTCCGGCCTGGTGCGGAGATGGCCCGAGACGGGCAAGCCCCGTCTCTACGATATCTCTCAGCAACTTGTGAGGCCTTGGTTACCCCAACGATTTGTGACGTTTTAGGGATCGGCTATGAAAATACGCACTCGGCTGGCGAAGGCTTGCGATATTGCGCTGCTTCGGGAATTGATTGAGGCTTCGGTGCGGGGGTTGCAGGCAGGGGATTACTCTCCGGCGCAATTGGAGAGCGCGCTTCGAACTGTGTATGGGGTGGACACGCAATTGATTTCGGACGCAACTTATTTTGCCGCCGAGGCGACGGACGTTTCGGAAGCGGAGGCTAGGCCAACTAAATCTGGGAAAGCAGCCCTGCTGGTCGGTTGCGGCGGGTGGAGCAAGCGGAAAACTCTGTATGGCGGCGATCAGTTTTCGGGGCGCGAGGATTCGTTGCTGGATCCGGCTACGGATGCGGCCAAGATTCGGGCTTTTTTTGTTCATCCGGATTGGGCGCGGCTGGGGATTGGAGGCATGATTCTGGAGGCATGCGAGGCTGCGGCTTGGGCGGCTGGCTTCCGGCGGTTGGAGATGGGAGCTACTCTGACCGGGGTTCCGTTCTATCGGGCTAAAGGCTATGTGGAGCTGGAGAGGGCGGCGGTGCCATTGGAACATGGGTTGACGCTGCCGATTGTGCGGATGGGCAAGGGAGCTAAGGTCAGAGGTTAAATCGTTGCCGAATAAGGTCGGAGGTTTGATTGCAAGGGTGAAATTATTTCGGGAGGGAATCTGAAGAGTAAAAAGTGGGATGAACTTATTGTCTGGATGCGGGAACTCACGAGTTTTCTTTGTTTCGCGTGTCGATGAGGTTCTTACTTCTGCAATCTGACCTCTAACCTCTGACCTTGCAATTCTTCTCCAGACCTCCACACATTAAGCGGTGATGCCGTCGAGATATCGTTTCAGTAAGACTTCTCCCTGACCTTGGCCTTCAAAATCCACGAACATGATGCCGTTGCCGAACTCTGGATGGCGGGAGACGATGAGCCCTCGTATGACGATGGGATAGCCGTCGAGCCAGAGGGTGGCGTGAAGGCGTATGCCGACCGGGAGCGGGATGGCCAATCGGATATAACATCCGCCTTGACTGAGGTCGGTAGTCTCACAGGGCGCGGGAATCCCGCTGTCCTCATCTTCCCGGAGGATTTCGATGGGGACCTGGACGGTGTAGCGCGCATGGTGGCGGCGATCAGTTTCGTGGAGAGCGGCGATCGAGGGCTGGGTGTTGGACGAGTTCATGGGTCAGCGACGGGGCTCGGCGGGAGTCGGTTGCACGCCGGGCCCTTGGGTTGATCATCGGCGTGGGGCCTGGGCGAGTCTAGGGCGAGCATCGCAGCGAAAGGATTACTGAGGGGAGCGCTCTCCCAAGGCGGACTGAGAAACGTCGCGGCGGGACTAGATTCTTCCCAAAAGGAGATTTTCCGTAAACAGGTTTATTGCGTTACTCCCAGTTCGGTATAGAGCTCGGCCGGTTTATAGATCACTCCGTCTTTGACCACCAGAGAAGTCTTTCTGATATCGCTGATGTTGGCGGCGGGATTGCCATCGACCAGGACCAGGTCGGCCAGCTTGCCGGGTGTGATGGAGCCTAGATCTTTATCCATGCTCATGATGCGGGCGGCGTTCAGCGTGGCGTTTTGCAGAACTACGTTTGCGGGGATTCCGGCCTGGACGTCCAGCTCGAGTTCGCGATGCAGGGCGAATCCGGCCATGTTGTCGGTGCCATCTTCGATGGCCAGGCCGCTGCGATAGAGAAGGCCGGTGAACTCGATCATTTTGGCAAAAGACTTTTTGTAGGTGTCGTCCATGCCGGGGGGCGGAGTCATGCCGGCGGTGAGCAGGCCGCGGCGGACTTGGGCAGGCAGTCGATTGGCAACGGGTAGAAAGCCGGGAGAAATTTGGCCGAGACGGGCCATGTATTGATCTTCGAAGACAGTCAGAGTCAAATCCAACTTCGTGTGGTGATCCTGCAGCAATTTGATGAATGACTGGACTTGCGGCGAGGTGAGGTCGAGGCCGGCTGTAACTTCGCCGGGCTTGGTGAGACGCGTGATGGTGTTTGTGTCCTTGATTTCGGGGAAGAAATTAAGGACGAGAAAATTGATGTGCTGGATTTCGTCGTAGCCCAGTTCGACGCATTGGGCGGCGGTCATTTCGGCCGGGATGTGTCCGCTGACCCGGAGGCCCTTCCTGTGGGCTTCGTCGATGATGGCGGGAACCAGGGCGGGCGGGACGGAGCTGTAGATTTTGATTTGCACGTAGCCGAGGCGCTTGTAGTTGTCGACGGCGGCGCGGGCCTCGGCTTCGGTGGAGACGAGGACTTTGGTGGGGCCTTGATAGGGGCCACGGCCGTCGATGATTCCCGCGAGAACGATGCGCGTGCCAATTTCTTTGCCATCGGCGATGCGCTGGCGTCGGGCTAACAGAGAGTCGGTGTCGTTGGCCAGGTCGCGGACGGTGGTGACTCCGGCGGCCAGGTTTAGGAGTCCGTCGTTATCGCCTACGTGGGCGTGCATGTCCCAGAGGCCGGGGAGGAGGGTTTTGCCGGTGGCGTCGATTAGAGTGTAGGGCGTATCCAGCGGAGTTTTTTCGCTCCATATTTCGGTGGATTCTGAGTGGGGCATTCGATCGGTCATGGATACGATACGGTTGCCTTTGATCAGCACGTAGCGGTCGAGGATTACCTCTCCAGACTCTGCGTCGAAGACATTCGCGTGGGTAAATACGATTCCGATTTTGGGATGGTGCGCGAGTTTGGCAGCGAGATCGGCGGATCGGGACTCTTTAATTTTATTTTGCGCTGTCAGCAAGGTGGGCGCTGCGGACTCCCATCCTTCGGGGACGATCGTTGCCCAGTCATCGACGGTGCCAAAGAACTTGCAGGAATCTTCGAGCCAGAAATACGCGGGCGAGAAATCGAGTCCGGTGGCAGCGTAGAGGGCGACGTGTTTCTTGTGTCCAGCGGCGTCTTTTCCGTTAGATTCGATGTCAAGCTCAGTTATGCGCTGGACGCGAGCCTCGCCTTCCGCGAGCAACGCTATTTTCCCGCCATTTTGGAGAGCGGCGTGGGCGAGCAGAGCAATCTCGGAGGGTCCTCCGTTGAGCGATGAGTAAAAAGCGGGAGCTGAAATTTTCTTTTCGCCGTGTTCAGCGTCGTTTTTCCAGCGCGCGGTACCGGCTTCCCGCGAATAATTTTCGTTGACGGGCGATTTCAGATAATCGTTGCCGGTGATGGTTTCCGAGACCGGAATGCCGTCGGGTCCGAGTTTCAGGATGCTGGTGGTCTTGGGGCCACGCCCGCGGTCGTTGAACTGAAAAAAGATGTGGAGCGTACCGTCCGAGGCGGTCCAGACGGCTTGTTGTCCGGCAAGATTGTTCATCATGAGGAAGGAATAGCGGGCGGCGGTCGAGGGGATATCGGCGGGGAGAGCGGGGACGGCGGAGGGCTGGGGGTCGAATGGCGCGGGCTGCGACCAGAGGATCGAGGCTAGAACAATGGGGAGAAGGATGATGAGGAAATTGCGCAGGCGAGATTTCGAGTTCATGTATTCCTTTCGTGCCGGGGCTCGACCGGAGCGCGACCTCCGCCGCGAACGGGTGTTCGGTCGTCCCTCCGGGGCTGGATTCTTGGGCATCCGTTGCTGGTAAGCGAACTCCTAAGAATGTGCGCTACAGTATAATCTTCGGCTTGAACGAAACTGCATGACGGACACTCAACAGACTACGGCTTATGAGCCCGAGCCGGTGAAAACTGGCATGGATATTGGCGATATTCTCAAGATCCTGCCCCATCGCTATCCATTTCTCCTGATCGACCGGGTGATTGAACTGGTGCGGATGAAGAGCATTGTCGCGTTGAAAAACGTGACCATCACCGAACCGTTTTTTCAGGGACACTTTCCGGAGAAGCCGATCATGCCGGGCGTGCTGATCGTGGAGGCCATCGCGCAGGCGGGAGGACTGTTGCTGCTGACGGAGGTTCCGAACCGCGATGAGATGCTGATGGTGTTTACGGGGATCGAAAAGGCTCGTTTCCGGCGTCCGGTGGTGCCGGGAGATCAGCTGCGCATTGAAGTGACAGTGAAGGCCTGGCGAATCACCGCGGCTCGACTCGAAGGCAAGGCTTATGTGGACGGCAAAGTCGCGGCTGAGGCTACGGTCACTTGCCGGCTGGTGCCACGAGCAATGCCTACGGGAAGCGCGGAGGCGGAGGGGGATGTGTAATTTTTAATTTGGATTGAGATTTTAGTGTCGTCCACCCAAATTACAAATCACAAATTACCTATCACAAATTTGACGATGTCTATTCATCCTACGGCGATCGTCGATCCCAAAAGCAAGGTACATTCTTCCTGCAAGATCGGGCCTTATTGCGTAATCGGGGCAGAGGTGGAACTGGGGTCGGATTGCCGTCTGGATTCGCATGTGGCAATTGAAGGGCCGACGAAGATTAGCGCTGACAACCACTTCTTCCCTTTCACTTCGATCGGCATGGCGCCACAGGATATCGGCTATGCGGGAGAACCTACCCGGCTGGAGATCGGCAACCATAACAAGATCCGCGAATTTGTCACCATTAATCGCGGCACGGTTAAGGGCGGAGGATGCACGCGCGTCGGCGACCATAATCTGATCATGGCTTACACGCACATTGCGCACGACTGCCAGATTGCGAGCCACATCATCATGGCGAACGCGGCTACGCTTGGTGGACACGTTACCGTGGAAGACTGGGCGACGGTAGGGGCGCTGTGCCCGGTGCATCACTTTGTGCGGATTGGGGCGCATGCTTTTATCGGCGGAGGCACAACGATCACGCGCGATGTGCTGCCCTTTTCGAAGACGTCGGCCGAGCGCGGTACGCACGCGTATGGATTGAATGCGGTGGGATTGGAACGGCGGGGATTTACGAAGGAGCGGATCCAGAAACTTCATCATGCTTATCGGGTGCTGTTGGCGTCGAAGCTGAATACTTCCCAGGCGCTGGAGAAGCTGAAGGCGGAGTCGGACGTGGGCGGGGATGTCGAGATGCTGATTCAATTTATTGAGGCTTCGGAGCGGGGAGTGATTAAATAGTGGCTAGCGACTCTGCTGGCGTAGGGACAGCCGCCCTCGGCTGTCCAGCGGAGCCAAGCTCCGGACTGATCGTCGAATGTGCTGTGCCGCGGCTCCCGCGCTTCGCGCGGACGGACAGCCGAGGGCGGCTGTCCCTGCGTGGTTCCTGCCGATGACACGTCTTGGTCTGATCGCGGGCAACGGCAAGTTCCCTTTTCTTGTTCTGGATGCGGCGCGGGCGCGGGGTTTTGAGGTGGTGGTGGCGGCGATTCGCGAAGAGGCTTTTCCGGAAATTGAGACTAAAGGCGCGGCTTCCGTGCACTGGATTTCTCTGGGCGAGCTGTCTAAGCTCATCGACACTTTTAAAGCCGAGGGCGTTACTCGCGCGATCATGGCGGGGCAAGTGAAGCACAAACAGATTTTTTCCGCTATCAAGCCGGACTGGCGGCTGGCGAAGTTGCTGCTCTCGCTGGGTACGCGCAATACGGACTCGCTCCTGGGGGCGGTCGCGAAGGTTCTGGCGGATGAAGGCATTGTGCTGGAGAATTCGACGGCGCTGCTGGAACCTCTGTTGGCGAAAGCGGGCGTGCTCAGTAAGCGGGCTCCGAGCGAGCAGGAACGCAAGAACGTCGACTATGGGCGCGCAGTGGCACGACGGCTGGCGGAATACGACATAGGGCAGACGGTGGTGATTGCGGAAGCGGCGTGCGTGGCGGTCGAGGCCATGGAAGGTACGGATGCGACGATCGAGCGGGCGGGCGATATCATGAAGAGTTCGGCTTTGGCGGAGGGTGGTGCCGAGCCTCACCCTCATCGCAAAGGACGCGATGAGTGGGGCACCCTTGATTCTCAGACTCCGACGGGCGGAACGCTGCTGAGCCGCGCGCTGACGGTGGTGAAGATTGCAAAGCCGGGGCAGGATATGCGGTTTGACGTTCCTGTGATTGGGGTGAAGACGATCGAGACGATGGTGCGCGCCGGGGCGAGTTGTCTGGCAGTGGATGCGGGGCGATGTCTGCTATTGGATGGCGAAGCGATTATCCGCGCGGCCGATGAGGCTGGGATTGCGGTGTCCGCGGGATAGTCCGCGCCGTAAGGGAGGCCCTCCATGTCGGAAACTGCTCGTATCGCCGATCAACTTCAGCGCGCCTTCGATGGTGAGGCTTGGCATGGAGACTCCGTATTGGAGATTCTCTCGGGGGTTACGGCGGCGCAGGCGTCTGCTCGTCCGATTGCGCGCGCCCATACGATCTGGGAGTTGACGCTGCACATTGCGGCTTGGGATGGCGCGGTATTGCGGCGGTTGGGCGGGGTTGCAGTGGAACTCTCCGATGCGGAGAATTTTCCGCCGGTTACGGATGCGAGCGAGAGGGCATGGCGTGCGGCTCTGGCTGAGGTGCGGCGCGGCCACGAGAAACTGGTGGCGGCTGTTTCTGCGCTTCCGGACTCGCGGCTTGCCGAGATGGTTCCGGGGAAGGAAGCCGCCCACTACACTTTCTACTACATGCTGCACGGCGTGGTGCAGCATGAGCTCTATCATGCGGGACAGCTCGCGCTGTTGAAAAAAACCTCAGCAGAAAACACTCTTGCCGCTCCTTAGACGGGGCAAGCCCCGCCTCTACAGTTGGGTTGGTAGGTTTGCGCTTTCCCATATGCGGCGGGAACTGCGACAATAGCGCGTGTTTCTTCGTTCCACTTTTTTCTCGTCCGGAGCATTTATCTGAGCACGGCATTTCCGATCAATGTGGCAGTAGTTGGCGTGGGCGCGTTTGGGCGCAACCACGCGCGTGTCTATCGGCAACTGCAGCAGGCGGGCATCGTGCGGCTGGTGGCGGTGGCCGATTCGGATACGGCGCGGGCCGACGCGGTGGCCGCTGAATTCGGCTCCGAAGCGTTTGGCTCGGTAGGGCAGATGCTGACCACACATAGCGAAGTGCAAGCGGCGTCGATTGCGGTGCCGACGGTGCTGCATTTGGAAGTGGCGCGCGATCTGATGGAAGCTGGGATTGACGTCCTCATCGAAAAGCCCGTAGCTGCGACGCTGGACGAGGCGGACGAACTGATTCGCCTGGCGTCCGCGCACAACAATGTTGCGCAGGTTGGACATCTCGAGCGCTTTAATCCGGCGGTGCGGGCTACGCTGCCGCTGATTAACCGTCCGATGTTTTTTGAAGTGCACCGGCTCAGCGTGTTCTCTCCCCGAGCGCTGGATGTGGACGTGGTGCTCGATCTGATGATCCACGACCTCGATATTGTGCTGACGTTCGTGAAGTCTCCGGTGAAGGAAATCCGCGCGGTGGGGCTACCGATTCTTTCGGGCAAGGTGGATATCGCCAACGTGCGCATTGAGTTTGAATCGGGCTGCGTGGCCAACTTTACGGCGAGCCGGGTTTCGACCGAACGCGTGCGCAAGCTAAGGTTCTTTCAGCCGGGGCAGTATATTTCGATCGATTACGGACGGCAGGACGTGCTGGTGTTCTCGGTCGGAGGCGTTTCTGAAGGCTCCCACCCTTCCGCAAAAAACGCGGAAGAATGGGGCACTCAGCCTAGTGTGAATCCTCAGATCGCTATGGCGAAGCCTCCGATTACGGCGGAGGAGCCGTTGCTGGCGGAGATCAGAGCATTTCTGGAGTCGGTGCGCGACCGGTCGCGTCCGGTGGTTTCGCTGGAAGATGGGCGGAGAGCGCTGGAGCTGGGGCTGGCGATACTGGCCGAGATTGGGCGGCACGCGGGACGCATTGGGGTGAGGTAATTGCAGAGGTCAGAGGTTAGATTGCAGACGTGAAAATCCTGCGATTTCCGACGGCGTTTTGAAGCGGTGGTTTAACCTCTGCAATCCGACCTCTGACCTCTGACCTAGTTTAGGGCTGCGGTGGTGGGGTCTGCTGATCGCCAGCGCCGTGGTGATGGCCTTGGCCTTGTCCCCACTGCTCGCGCTTGGCTTGCATTTCGTCCCACTTCTTTTGCTGGGTCGAATCGAGCAGCGCGCGGATTTGCGTATCGCTGTTCTGGTGGAGATCCATCATTTTGCTGCGCCGGTCCTGCTGGGACGTGGAGTTGTCCTGGCGAAGGCTTTCCATCTGCGTGTGTTCGGATTGCAGGATGTCCTGCACCTTAGTTTGCTGATCGGAAGTGAGCTTGAGTTTCTTGGTTAGTTCCTGGGTGCGCTGGACGGGATCGGGCGGTCCGTGATGCCAGCCAGCGTTGCCCTGCGCGGGTTGCTGCGTGCTGGGCGAGTTGTCGTTCGGCGATTGGCCGGACGACTGGCTGGACGATTGTGCCATCGCAAAAGACGCGACCATCGAGATGAGGCTCGCGGCAAGAATAATGGGAAGGTATTTCCTGAGCATAGGTGTGTCTCCTTCGGTTTTCAGACGAGTGTCTATATGTATGAATGGAATTATGAACTGAAAGTTGTGCGGGGAACAGCATTCGGACAAATCTTTGCATAACTTTACGAAGTAAAGCGGCGACGGTGCCGGGCTTCGCCTGGCGGGGACGGACGAATGCGTCCATCCCACGCGAGCCTTTACATTTTATGGCGGTGAGGCGCCCTGGGCGGTCGTGCGTTGCTTGAGTTGGGTGGGAAGCAGATTTGTCTGCTCGTCCGAGAGCTGCAGCTGACCGTCGAGGATGAGAGCCAACTGTTCGGCGCCGGCATCCTCGAATTGAGCTTTCCCGAGAGTGACGGAATCCTGCGCTGCCGGCGGAAGTGTGGACTTAGGGCCGACACCGTCTTGCAGCGCGGAAACCAATACGGCGGTGATTTGGTCGCGCAGCATTGCGCCCAGATCGCCGGAGCGCAGCATCTCCCGAAGAAAGCCTTCAGCTTGAACGCGGGTGATTTCGGATGTGAGCTTTAACCGCATGTTGGGTTCGACCGAGGGCGTGAGTTTAACTTCCAGCGTCCCGTCGCCCTCGGCCACGTCCACTGGACTTTGTCCGGGCAGACAGACCCAGCGCTCGAAGTGCAGGTCCGCCACCACCAGGCTCGCGGGAGCGAGTGGAGTAAGGGCGGCCTGCCGTAGTTCAATGCGCTCACCGCAATTGGGAGAGCGACTAACTTCAGGGCGGAGAATAGCTGTGATGTTTTGCTGCAGGTCAGAGAGATCGGCGACAACTTTGAGGCTGAAGAGATTGCGGCCGGCTTCAGCGGCAGGACGAGCGAGGATAGCACCTGAGGCTGGGATGGAGACGGGCTGGCCGGAGATTTTGATGGAGTTGATCACCGGGGGAAGAGTAAAGGTCACGTCCTGGCCAGGGGCAGGAAAGACGATGCTCATTTCTCCGCCGAGCGCCAGTTGCGCGCTTTGGAAGCCCGCGAGTTCCTTTTTGAGAGTGCCGGCGATGTTGTCGATCGGTGCGCTGTCGGGTTTGGGGGCATGGACGACCTGATTGAGTATCTTGATCTGTTTGTCGAGTTCGAAATCGGCTCGGGCCAGTTTCGTAATGACGTCCTTCAAGCCGGATTTCTGAGTGTCAGAAAGCGAGCTGAGAAAATTCTGGTTGCCGGCGCGGACCTTCTCGATGGCCTGATCGAGGGCTGCTTCACGATCAGCCAAAGTATGATTCGCCAAAGCACGATCGGTCAAAATATGATCGGCAAGCGATGCCGAGCCGGAGACTTTCGCTAGAAATTCCTGAAAGTCCTTCACCTGGTCGCAAGCCGCTTGTGTGTATTGCGAGATCTTGCCAAACGCAGCGCGCTGCTCGGAGGTCGCTTGCATCGCCATGGATCGGCGAAAGTTCTTGAGGTCATCCTCTGTATTGAGCCCTTCGCGCACGTCGGGGCAGTCATATATGCAGATAATAGGGGTTCGATTGCGTCCTCCCCCGGCCCCACCCCCGCCCCCTCTCTGGGCAAATACGGTGCGCGGAGCGATGAGCAGGGCGAATCCCAGCATCAGGGTCGTTGTGCCGAGTGCTGTTGTAGCGGGCACAGAGAGGCGAAACGAAAATATGTTGGTTCCCTGGTGAAACATAGGCCAAGATCCCCAATAGCATTTTTACGATTGAAATGAAACCGCTGGACCAACGAAGCAACAAGAATTCTGATGCAGAAGGCCTAACATTGGTGATCTGACTTCTCATCGTGCGGTGAGTTGAGTTCCGACCCCCTGCGTTCAAGGACCGCCGCGGCTCCGCCTATTACCCCAGTACTCGCCCAGCTTGGGTAAAAAATGCGACAATGAGATTGGCGGTCGCAACTCCCTACTTTACGTAACTTTACGAAAGCAAGTTTGCGCGTTACGCAACGCGTTGCGCAATTGTGTCACGCAACTTTGTTACGCAACCCAGGAGTCTGCCCGTGGCTCTAAGCTTATAAGTCTCTGCCTGATGCCAGTCACCCAAATTCCGTCTCGCGACCCCGCGTCTCGCGAATCATCGTCTCGCGAAAAACCGTCTGGCGAATTATCGTCCGAAGAGTCTCCGGCTTCGCCTGGCGAACAGCCCGAGCAGCGCGACTTGTTCGAAGCGCAGCATTGGGAGACGGCATACCGCGGCTTCAATCCCGACGATGTTCCGCATCTTTTGATCCAGTTGCAGGACGATCTTTCGCGCGCGCGCAGGCGCGAAGCGCTTTGGCTCTCCGTCATCCTGCACATGATGGTGATCATTCTTTTGTGGAACACGGAAAAGTTGATGGGGCTATTGCCCCATCGGACGTTGAATCTGGCGATATCGACGGCCGACCAGTCGAAAGATGCGACATTCCTGGAACTGCCACCCGACGAACAGAAGCTGACGCGGCGTCCGAATACGAAGGTGCTTTCGGATAAGGACCGCATCGCGACCAGCAAAACGCCGCAGATCAATCGCGAGGATTTGAAGAAGATCCTGCAGAGCATGCATCCCGGACAGCCGGGGACGACCGCGCCGCAACCGCCGGCGCCGAGCCAGCCGCCGCAGGTTGCGGAGAGCCAGCAGCCGCCGGCGCCGCAGGAGAATTCGCAGGGACTTGTCCCGCCATCGCAAAGCGACCGGACGCCGCGACTGCAGACGCCTCCGCAAAGCCGCCCACAGCCGAATTTCAATGCGCAAATGACCGCGGGCTCGGCCATCGAACAAGCGGAACGGGCCGCAGCCGCGAATCGCGGGCACTCCGGCGGACAGGGGAGCGGGGGCGATTACGGTTTGAGCCGGGGCCAAAACGGGGCCAAGCTGAACGACGGGTATGACGTTCTGACCGATACCATGGGTGTGGACTTCGGCCCTTATCTAACGCGAATCACGCAAATCGTGCGGCAAAACTGGTACGCCATCATGCCGGAATCGGTGGGTCCTCCGATCTACAAGCAGGGGAAGCTGGCGATTGAATTTGTCATTCTGAAGGATGGCAGAGTGAGCGGCATGGCGGTTCGCACCTCGTCCGGCGACGTGCCGCTCGACCGGGCTGCGTGGGGGAGCATTACCGCCTCTACTCCTTTCCCGCCGCTGCCGAAAGAATTTCCCGGACAGATCCTGGGGCTGCGCTTCTATTATTTCTACAATCTGAAACCCGGCGACGACTTGAAGTAGCTTGCGAGCAAGTTGCGACTGCCTTCGAGAATCAAGAAGCCTTTTGAACTTCGGGAAGGTCCCGAGCTGCGCCCCCGCTTGGGCGGGTCCTGAGCGAGGTCGAAGGAATGCCTTCGTCCTCACGCAAACCGGACCGTCTCTACTTCACATACTTAGGCTGTTCGCCCTTTGACCAGGGATCGTAGACTTCCGAACGGACGAGCGGGAAAGAAACAAATACAGTCGTGCAGTGTATAGGGCGCAGGCTAGATCCGGGTTCGCCTTCGAGGTTGCGTGGGACGGGGCGTCGCCTGTCCGACGCGGGGCAGAGCCCGCCACCACACGAGGAATGCGGCATTACTTCCGAGAGGCTGCTCAGGTGCACGAATCGGCTGATTTCGTTACCATAGGAACATTGCGAGGTCGATTCGCAGCCAAACAAAACCATGAAGATTCAACAATTGTTGTCCCGCGTAATGTTGTCAGGTTGTCTGGCATTGCTTTGTTTGCCCGTTCTTGCGGAGGATGTGCCGGAGGCGCTTCGTCCGCCGAAGGGGGCGCAGGTTGCGATCGTCGTTTTCGAGGACCTGCAATGTCCCTCCTGTGGTTTAAAGGCGCCGCTGCTGGTGCAGGCTTCGCGCACCTATAAAATTCCACTGGTGCAGCACGACTTCCCGTTGCCGGCGCACAATTGGTCGTTCGAAGCCGCTGTGCTGGCACGCTACTTCGACGCGCATTCCAAGGAAATCGGGAACGAGTTCCGCGAGACGGTGTTCGCGCACCAGATGGAGATCACGCCACAGAGTTTGCGGCCCTTTGCCGAAAAGTTTGCCGCCGAGCACAAGATTGGGTTGCCTTTCGTGGTGGATCCGGATGGCAAGCTGGCCGGATTGGTGCGGGCGGACAAAGATGTGGGCATCAGTCTGCATATTGACCATACGCCGACGATCTGGCTGGTGAGCAGTAAGCCTGGCGGCAAGCCGTATGTCGAGGTGACCGACACTAATCAGCTTTATGTGATGATTGATGCGATGAAGAAAGAGTGAAGACTTGGTGTGGTGGCGGGGCTCCGCCCCGCACACGGGGCGAAGCCCCGTCACCACACGAACCTTATTCCGTCCAGCGGCGAAACAGCAACGCCCCGTTGGTGCCGCCGAAACCGAACGAGTTCGACATGGCGTATTCGAATTGCGTTTTGCGGGCTTGGTTGGGAACGAAATCCATGCCTTCGGTCTCAGGGTCCTGATTTTCGAGGTTAATGGTCGGCGGCAGAATCTGATCGCGCAGTGCCATGACAGTTACTCCCGCCTCTAATCCACCCGCGCCGCCGAGTAGATGTCCGGTCATTGATTTCGTGGAACTGACTGGAACTCTCTTTCCAAACAAATTTCTTATGGCGTGAGCTTCCAGTGTGTCGCCTATGGGGGTCGAGGTGCCGTGGGCGTTGAGATATCCTACTACGCTCGGATCGAGCTTCGCATCGCGTAACGCGTTGCGCATGACGCGGAATCCACCTTCGTGCTCGGGCGCGGGTTGCGTCATGTGATACGCGTCCGCGGACATACCGTAGCCTACGATTTCGGCCAAGATGGGAGCGCCGCGGCGGCGGGCGTGCTCTAGTTCTTCGAGAACCATGATGCCGGCGCCTTCGCCCATGACGAATCCGTCGCGGTCTTTGTCCCAGGGACGGCTGGCGCGAGCGGGGTCGTCATTGCGAGTGGAAAGCGCGCGCATGGCGGCGAATCCGCCGACGCCCATGGGAGTGATGGCGGCTTCGGAGCCTCCGGCGATCATTACGTCGGCGTCGCCGTGCTGAATGATGCGGAACGAATCGCCGATGGAGTGGGCGCTGGTCGTGCAAGCCGTGGCCGTCGCTTCATTCGGGCCCTTGGCGCCGAAGCGCATGGAAACGTGTCCGGCGGCGAGGTTGATGATGGCGGCGGGAATGAAGAATGGCGAGATCTTGCGCGGGCCGCCCTCGATGAGCGCCGTGTGTTCGCGCTCGATCACGTCGAATCCGCCGATGCCGGAGCCGATATGCACGCCTACGTTCTCGGCATTTTGGGGCGTGATTTCGAGTTGCGACATCTTCATCGCCTCTTCGGACGCGGCGATTGCGAAGTGAATGAAGCGGCCCATCTTCTTCACTTCTTTTTTCTCGATGAATAAGAAGGGGTCGAAGTTTCGGACCTCGGCGGCGATCTGGCAGGCAAAAGCGGAGGCGTCGAACTGGGTTATGCGATCGACGCCGCTTTTGCCCGCAAGCAGCGCCCGCCACACCGCGTCGGTGGTATTGCCCACGGAGCAGATCAGGCCGATGCCGGTGATGACGACCCGTCTTTCCAGATTACTCGCCAATTACTTGCCTGCCTTGGCGTGCTTGCCGATGTAGTCGACGGCATCCGACACGGTGCGAATCTTCTCCGCGTCCTCGTCGGGGATTTCGATATCGAAGGCCTCTTCGAAGGCCATCACGAGTTCGACGGTGTCGAGCGAATCGGCGCCCAGGTCGTCCACGAATGAAGCGCTCGGGGTGACCTCGCCTTCATCGACGCCCAACTGCTCGACAATAATCTGTTTCACTTTTTCATCAACGGCTGCCATGTTTCTCCTCGTTTCAAGTCTGGGAATCGCGGGTCCGGGTTGCGGGCCGACGTTTGTTGAATTGCTGCGTACTGCTCACTGCATCGGATGAAGTCGAAACCAGTAGTCTAAAAGGGAATGGGAAAGTATGCAAAGGGACGAAACGGGATTTTACAATCCTGCGCCTCGATCAGGATGACAAATCCCCAGGCAAATCCTATAGATGACAACGTAGAGGTCACACTGCATCGCTTCACTTCGAATACTCATCCCTCAGTCTCGTCTGCCGGCTGGTCATCGGGATTGCGCGTCCCTGAATGAAGACCTGCTTCACATCCGTCTTTAAATCCAGCGGATCGCCGTTCGCAACCACCACGTTGGCGGTTTTGCCGGTATCGAGAGAGCCGAGTTGATCGGCGACTCCCCAAACTTCGGCGGCGTTCAAGGTAATCGCCTTTAGAGCTTCATCGTAGGGAAGTCCGAAAGCGGTGGCGAATCCGGCCTGGTCGGGCAGGTTGCGGACGTTGTGCGCCGAATAAGAGGCAAACACGATCTTGACGCCGCGTTTGTAGAGTTGCGCCGGAAGGCTGTAAACGGCGTCATAGCGCTCATCTTCTTTCGGAGTTTCATAGATGGGACCGACGATTACCGGCACCTTGAGACTGGCCACGTAGTCCAGGACAGATTGCGAGTGGCTGATGTGGTTGAGCACAAACTTCAACTTGAACTCGTTGGCCAGGTTGACCGCAGTCTGAAGATCGCTGGAGCTTTCCGCTGCCAGCACGATTGTTTTCCTGCCTTCGAGATAGGGAAGCAATGCTTCCGACTTAAGATCGCGTTTGGGGGCAAGAGGTTCGGGCTTTTTATTCTGCGCGGCGTCGGCCTTCTTCCGGTTGTAGTCGGCCCATTTCGCTTTGTAGTCCTGCGCGTCGATGAAGGCCTGACGCAGTTGCGCCGCCAGGCCCATGCGGGTTGACGGGAACTTGCGCTTGTCGAAGGTCCCTTTATTGCGGCGCTGGTCGCCGGTGAAGTTGAGAGGCATGGCGTTATCGCGGATCAGCAGCATCTCGGTTGCGTTCGCTCCGGCGAGTTGGATGAAAGAATCCTGGCCGGGCAGCGTGTCTTCGCTGTCGGGCGCGACCACCGCGTTCGTAATTCCATTCATGCGGGCCACTGGGATCAAGACCGACTCCGCGTGGAAGGCCTCGGCAGTGTGCAGGTGCGGCATGATTTCATCGCTTAGTTCGACCAGGTCGTTGGTCATGGCTTCGGCGGAGATTTCCGTGAGGCCTAGTTGGGTTTCCGAATCGATCAGGCCGGGATAGATGGTCATTCCCGTGGCGTCGATTACCTGTGCATCGCTGGGAACGTTGACGGAACCTGTCCCGCCTACGGCAGTGATCTTTCCACCTTGCATGACGATCACTCCGTTCTCGATGACGCCGTGGGTAACGGTCAGGAGCTTGCCGCCTTTAAGCACTACCGGCTTGTCTTGAGTGAATGCTGGCATTGCCAGGATCAAGACCAAGACCAAGATCAGGACCAAGGTCAACGGCAGCGGGCGGGGGTGCCCGCTCCACACGGGCTTGGCTGAAAGCTGATGGCTGATGGCTGACGGCTGCATCACTCTCCCTCCTTGAAGTGCGTCGTCCCCAGGCCCAGTCGCATGCGATCGAAATACACTTCGCCATCGATCAGAACTTTTTCCGGTACGCCGTAGCTGGAGAGAGGATAGCCGTCCCAGATGACGAGGTCGGCATCTTTTCCCACGTCGATGGAGCCGACACGATCGTCCACTCCGATGATCCACGCCGCATTCAGCGTGATCATCTTCAAGGCTTCTTCTTCGGTGGCGCCGCCGTAACGCATGGTCTTCGCGGCTTCCTGATTCAGGCGACGGTCATAGTCTTCGGAATCGCTCTTGATTGCCACACGCACGCCTTTGCGCATAGCCATCACGGCGTTCCAGGGGATCGCGTCCCACGCCTCCTGCTTGTAGCCCCACCAATCGGCGAAGGTGGCGATGCCGACATTGTTAGCGGCTAACTGGTCGGCAATTTTGTAGGCTTCCAGAGCATGGTGGAAGGCGCGAAGGTTGTAGCCGAATTCCTTGGCCATCGCCATTTCGGTCAGCATCTCGTCAGCGCGATAGCAATGGATCTGCACCATCAGCTTGCCGCGTAGAACGTCCGCGAGGGCTTCGAGTTTCAGGTCGTGCTTCGGAGGCGAGGCATCTTTGTCGCCGCGTTTGACCTTCTCGTTATAGTTGTCCCACTCGCGCATGTAATCCTGCGCCTGGACGAGGGCTTCCCGTTGGACGGCAAAATTTCCCATCCGGGTGGAGGGCAATTGATCGCGGCTGCCATAGACGCGCTTGGGATTCTCACCGCTGGCGAACTTGATCGAGCCGGGCGCATTGGGAAAAAGCATGGCATCGCGCGAGGCTCCGTACTTGTGCTTGATGACTACCGCCTGGCCTCCGATCATGTTCGCCGACCCGTGCAGCAGGAGCGACGTGGTCACGCCGCCGGCCAGCGCTCGGTAGATAGCCTTGTCCTGATAATCGAAGGCGTCTTTCATGATCATCTGCGGGGTGACGGGGCTGGTGGCCTCGTTGACGTCGTCATCAAGCGCGATGTGCGAGTGGGAATCGATGATGCCCGGGGTTAGGTACTTTCCTCCGGCATCGATCACGGTGGCACTGGCAGGCGCGTCTACGGTTTCGCCGACCGCGGCGATCTTGCCGTCTTTGATATAGACGGACCCGTTTTTGATATTGCCGTGGGTCGCTGTCATTACGGTGGCGTTCTTGATTACCACGTCGTGGTGGGCGGCGGTTGCGGATTGCCCGAAGGCGGATGCCAGCGGTATCGCCAGGCAGGCGCAGAGGAGTGCTGATTTTCTGATCGACATCGGTAGCATTTGTGGAACTCCGGCGTATGGAGGTCGCTTGCGGCGAATATCGGATTGTAAGAGTCCCGGCGAGTGGGGTCAACGCGAATCAATTTCCGGCTCGGGATCTGGCTGGCCGCGTATCCCGAGGCGTAGACGGGGCAAGCCGCGTCTCTACGATATGATTTGGACGTGAAAATCATAAGCCTGCTGGCGCTGGTGCTGGCGCTTGCCTTATCCGTACACGCCGCCGATTGTCCCAAGAATCAGCCGAAGACCGAAGCTGCACTCATCCAGCTCGAACAGAACTGGGCGGCTGCCCTGCGCCGCAAGGACACGGATGCCGTCGCTTGCATGCTCGCCGACGAGTTTGAGGACGCCGATGTTGATGGTTCGTTGCACACGCGCAACTGGACGATCGAGCGCATTCCAAACAGGAAGCCCGGCCTGAACCAGCTCTCAGAGCTACGCGCGCATGTGGAGGGTAATTCCGGATTTACGCGCGGACTTGCCACGCTGGTGGACGCTTCCGGCAAGGTCGTGGCGCGCGTGCGCTTCACCGATGTTTTCACCTACCGCGACCGGCGCTGGCAGGCGCTCGCCGGCCAGGAGTCGCTGCTGGGCGGAGCCGGCCGCTAAATGCGCGGAGTCGTGCAGCGCGTAAGCCGCGCCAGCGTAAAGGTAGAGGGCGAAATCACGGGCGAGATCGGCCTCGGCCTGCTCGTGCTTGTCGGGGTGGGCACAGGAGATACGCGCGCTGATGCCGATTATCTTGCCGAGAAGATAATCGGCTTGCGCATTTTTGAAGATGCGGGCGGCCCCCTTAAAACGAAAAAAATGAATTTGTCCGTCGCGGATGTGGGCGGCGCGCTACTAGTGGTTTCGCAGTTTACCCTGTACGGAGACGTCCGCCGCGGCAAGCGGCCATCGTTCGACGCAGCCGCTCCTCCCGAGCAGGCGCGCGAACTCTACGAATACTTTGTGGACAGAATCCGCGCTGCCGGCCTGCACTGTGAAACGGGACGCTTCCAGGAAACGATGCGGGTCGAACTGGCTAACGAAGGGCCGGTCACGATTTTGCTGGATTCCGCGAAGACGTTCTGAAAATTTATCTGGATAAGAGAAAACCCTTCTGCGCCAGATGCGTCTATTGTCGGGAGGAAATCCGGATGAGAAAATCGTCTTTCTGGATCGCCGCTTTACGGAAGAAGTTCCTGTTTCAATTGCTCGTTTTGGGCTCGGTGGTAAGCGTGGCTTCAAGCGCTCAAGAGGCCGCGTCCTGGCATGATCTCTCCAAACACAAAGTGCAGTTCGTAACCGTGGAGGACGGCGTCCGGTTGGAGGTGCTTGATTGGGGCGGAACCGGTCGCCCGGTCGTATTGTTGGCGGGCCTGGGCTCGACTGCGCATGTCTTCGACGGATTTGCCGAGAAATTGACCGGCTCCTACCACGTTTACGGAATCACGCGTCGCGGCTATGGCGCTTCAAGCCAGCCGAAGTCCGGTTACACGGAGCAGCGTCGAGTCGAGGACGACCTGCGAGTTTTTGATGCCCTCGGGCTGGCCAATCCCGTTGTTGCCGGCCACTCGGTCGCCGGGCATGAACTGTCGCAATTGGGCATACATCACCATGAACGCGTCGCGGGACTGGTTTATCTGGACGCGCTGAATGACGGGGTGGATGACTATAGCGAGTATGATGCGCTCTGCGCAAAATTGCCGAAAGCCATGCAACAGCGGTTATCGCCTGCGCCGTCGGATTTGAGTTCCTTCGAAGCCTTCACGAATTGGCGGGCGCGGACCGATGGGATTCCGGTTCCCGAATCTGAATTGCGCAACGAGTTTGCCGAGAACCCGGATGGAAGCGTCGGGAGTTACAAAGCTCCAGGATATGTTTCCGAAGCAATCATGAATGGCGACCACAAGCACGATTATTCTCAGATTCGGGTGCCCGTACTCGCGTTTGTCGGATATCCGGAACTGCCGCAGGACCAGATAGAGAAGAATCATTTGACGAATACAGCAGACCACATCGTTGTTGAAGCGGTATTTGGCACCTACGTGGGGATGACTAAGAATCGAATCAAGAGAATCAACCGGGCCGCGGGCGGGGCGCGGGTCCCGAAGAACTGGCGAGCCAGTACATGACTGACACCTTGCTGGCGCGAGCTGAGGTGAGCCGGTCGCCGCTGCAGATTCTCAAGAGTCTGTTTCGCTGGGGAAGCTTGAGCGTTGCCGGTTTTTTTGTTCTGCTCGGTTCCGTCCTCGGATACTTCTTCGGGATTGTTTTCATTCTGGTGGCACTGTTGAAACCCTTTCATCCGCACACAGCGGGATTGTGGGTTCTTTCCAATGGCGCGGGCGACTCCGAGATTTCGTTTCGACTCGGCTTTGGAAATGTTCCGTCCGGCGGCAAAGATGTGCTGGGCTGGTGGATTGTCCCGATCGGCTGGATGGCAGGCTTCGGACTGGTGATGTTGACTACGCAGGTTGCGCTCTGGTTTGTGCGGCAATACCGGAGGTCGTTGACGCTGCCGCAAAGCTGATTCGAAAGAATACGGCGAATGGAAGGAGACGGCAACAGTGAATGCATCGATGGACACGAGCGGGACGACAGATTCAAGCGAGACGAGGTCGCTCGGCGCGGTTGATTCCAGTCCGCTGCCAGCGCGCCGGCTGAGCCCAGCGCAGCGCTGGATTTCTCTTGCCGAGTTTGTGCTTGGCGGCGCGATCGTGATCGGCCACAACGTCTATCATGTGATTCCCAACGAAGTGCCCATTCTCTTCGTAATCGGTCTGATCTCGCTGAGGGTTCGGGATGGTGGTTGGGGCGTGATTGGCCTTGGTTGGCCAGTATCGTGGAGGCGAACTGTCTTGTTCGCGCTCGTGGCCGCTGCCGTAAGACTTCTGCTTGGACAATTCGTGGTTGATCCGCTGACCGCCCGCTTCTGGCCGGCAGCGGTTGCGCCGAGCGGCGTAAATGAAATTGCCGGACATGCGATGGTCGCACTCCGCTGGCTGCTGATCGTCTGGACCTTTGCCGCATTCGGAGAAGAAATTAGCTACCGAGGCTATTTAGTTACGCGCGCGGCCGATACAGGGGGCCGGTCCAAGACTGCATATTGGGCCGCAGTCTTGCTGGTGTCCGTGCTCTTCGGATATGGGCACTACTACAAAGGCCCCTCCGGTATAGTGGACTCCGGTATGGCCGGCTTGGTATTGGGAGCCGCTTACCTGTTGTCCGGACGCAATCTGTGGGTGTGCATTCTGGCGCACGGGTTTATTGACACGGCGATGGTCATCGCTCTGTTTTTCGGGTGGGCCAATTAGAATGTCAGTGAGTTATTGACATCCTGTGGCTTTCGCCGACGCAACTCATTCCGGCTCCGATCACCCGCGCGAACAGAACGTCAGTCCGGCCCTTCCGCCTCTCGCCGTTGGCATTCTGATTGGCCTCTGTGCGGTCAAACTCCTGCTGCACATCTTCACCAGCGTCCGGCACTACGGATACTTTCGCGACGAACTTTATTACCTCGACATGGCTCGCCATCTCGACTGGGGCTATGTCGATGCCGCGCCACTCATCGCGGTCTACGCGAAGGTCGCGCTGTGGATGGGTGGTTCGCTGGCGGCGCTCCGGATTCTACCTGCGCTCGCGGGCGCGGCAGTGATTGCGCTCACCATGCTGATCGCGCGCGAACTCGGCGGCGGGCGCTACGCCCAGTTCCTTGCTGGTCTCGCTATTCTGCTCAGCCCCGCGGTTCTGGTGATGGACAATTTCCTCAGCATGAATGCTTTCGAGCCGCTGTTCTGGATGGGCTGCATGTGGGTGGTTGCCCGCATTCTGCGCACCGGAGACTCGCGGCTTTGGCTGTGGTTTGGCGTGCTGGCCGGACTTGGGCTTGAGAATAAGCACTCCACGTTGTCTTTCGGATTCGCCGTCACCGTCGCCCTGCTGCTTACTCAGCATCGCCGCGAGTTCGCGCGGCCCTGGATATGGATCGCCGGCGCCATTGCGGTCGCGCTCTTTCTGCCCAACATTGTCTGGGAAATCCGGCATCACTTTCCGACCATCGAAGATCTGTCTAACGTCCGCCGTGAAGGCAAAAACGTTGTGCTCGGCCCAGTTGCGTTCGTTAAGCAGCAGATCCTCGCTCTGCAACCAATCCTGTTACCGGTTTGGCTCTTGGGTGTGGTGTGGTTTCTCCGCGACCGGCGCTGGCGCGTGCTCGGATTGACCTTTGTCGTTTTTTTCGTGTTGATGGAGGTCGTGCACGGCAAAGATTATTATGTTTTCCCGATTTACCCCATGGCCCTCGCTGGCGGCGCGGTTGTGTTGGAGACGTGGCTGGCGAATCGCGCCCATTGGACGCGCGCGGCCATCGTCGCGATCATCGCGCTCGCCTCGCTGCCCATCATCCCGATGATGACGTGGATGCTGCCGCCAGAGCGGCTTCTCGCCTATCAAAACGCGATCGGCATCAAGCCCGCAAAGTCCGAGGTACACCACGAGTCGCTGTTGCCGCAGGCGGTTGCCGACCAGTTCGGATGGCCCGAGATGGCGAATGAAGTTGCCGCCATCTACAATTCGTTGCCGCCGGATGAGCGCGCCCAGACTGGCATTTGGGCGGGCAATTATGGCGAGGCTGGGGCAATTAATCTGTTTGGTCCCAGGCTCGGCCTGCCTCGCGCTTACTCCCGGCATCAGAACCATTGGTATTGGGGTCCGCCACCACAGGTTTACAAGAACCTCATCGTAATCCAGTGGAACCTCGACGACGTGCGCGACAACTGCACTTCTTACCAGGTTTTCGACCACTATCAGCGATTTGGCATGGGCGACGAAAACACACCGATCTATCTCTGCCGCGGTGTGAAATTCGATATTCAGAAAATCTGGTGGCACTCGCACCACTGGAATTGAAGCCCGGCGAATATCTGGTTTCGCGAAGGCAGTCTCACCACCGGCGGATTCCGTTTGACCGACTTCCACAGCGCACGATAGACTACTTGAGTTTGCCTGTACTTGCGGACCCGTTCTGGGGCTGCGCCGCGTTTCCGGTCATAAGCCGTTGCGGGAAAACAGCAAGCATACTTAAGGTATTTGCCGAGCTGTGCTCGGCTGGACAGCCGAGGGCGGCCGTCCCTACCCAAGTACTAAGGAGAGTTTATGTACGCGGTGATCCGCGCAGGTGGAAAGCAGTATCGCGTCGCTCCGGGCGATGTGATCCGGGTGGAAACGCAGGAAGACAAGGACGGCAGGGTCGAGTTTGGCGACGTGCTGGCGGTTTCGGCGGATGCAGGCAGTGTATTGCCTCCGGGGGCGGGAGCGCTAGTGACGGGCGAGGTCGTCGAGCAGGGACGCGGCGAGAAGATCCTGGTCTTCCACTATAAGCGTAAAAAGCAATACAAGAAGCTGCGCGGACACCGGCAGGACTATACGGCAGTCCGGATCACGGAGATCGCTTTTGATGGGCAGTCGTTCAAAGCGCCGGAGCTTCCGAAGAAGGAAAAGAAAGTGAAGCAGGTTCGCGAGGGTGCTGAACATGAGACGCATACAGAAGTGAAGCGTTCGAAGCGTCCGGGGAAAAAGGCTACCAAGCACGTGGCGCATGCGCACGCGAAAAAGTCGGCGCCTAAGAAAAAGGCGGCGAAGAAGAAGAGGTAGCAGGACGTATTTTGACTGGCAAATGGCCACTGGAAATCGAGAACTGATCTATGGCGCATAAAAAAGGACAGGGTACTTCACGAAACGGGCGCGACTCCAATGCGCAGCGGTTGGGCTTCAAGGCTTTCGGCGGACAACTGGTGCCGGGCGGAACCATCATCGTCCGCCAGCGCGGTACGCGCGTAAAGCCCGGACTGAACGTCGGACGCGGCAAAGACGACACGCTGTTCGCCAAGATCACCGGGCGCATCAAGTTCATCGACAAGGGGTCGATGGGGAAATTTGTGATGGTTGAGCCGGAAGCGATCGAAGCGAAGTAAGTCGCAGACATAAGCCTGCTGCGCTCGCTTGCGGCCGAGACCTTGGGCTTCGTATCAGGGCATCGCTTTAGCGATGCCGCAGTCTTTCGAAATCAGATGCCCCTTCGGGGGCTGCGGCGCCTCGGCTTCGAGTCGAGGCTTTTTCGTTGCCGCAAACGCCGCGGAGTTTCGCTCCGCGTGGACGGCCGGGGGCGGCCGTCCCTACGTGACTGTTTTTCATCCTCCATGTTTATCGATGAAGCCAAAATACGGGTAAAGGCCGGAGACGGTGGCAACGGCTGCATGGCGTTCCGGCGGGAGAAATTCGTTCCCCGCGGCGGGCCTTCGGGCGGCGACGGCGGCAAGGGCGGCGACATCTGGATGGAATCGAGCGAGCGCCACAATACGCTGGTGCATTTCCGATTCAATCCTGAATACAAGGCCGAGCGCGGACGGCACGGTGAAGGCGCGAAAAAAACCGGCCGCGATGGCGAGGGGATTGTCCTGAAGGTGCCGGTGGGCACGATTGTTTATGACGAGGACACAGGCGAGATGGTGCACGATTTTTCGCGTCCCGATGAACGCGTCGTAATCGCGCGCGGCGGCCGCGGCGGGCGCGGCAATGCCCAGTTTGCCACCTCGACGCACCAGGCGCCCCGTGAGCATGAAGACGGACGTCCCGGAGAAGAACGTAACTTTCGCCTGGAGTTGAAGCTGCTCGCCGATGTCGGGCTGGTGGGATATCCGAATGCAGGCAAGTCGACGCTCATTTCGCGCATCTCAGCAGCCAGGCCGAAAATTGCCGACTATCCCTTCACCACGCTTGAGCCAAATTTGGGAGTGGTGTTGGTGGGTGACAAAGGCAAAGAAGAGAGCTTTGTGGTCGCCGATATTCCCGGATTGATCGAAGGCGCGCACGCCGGGTCAGGCCTCGGCACACAATTTCTGCGCCACATCGAGCGCACACGGTTGCTGGTGCATATGGTGGATGTCTCCGACAGCAGCGGGCGGCCGGACGTGGTGAAAGACGTTGAGGTGATCACGGGCGAACTGGCCAGCTTTGGAGCGGACCTGGAAAAGAAACCTACGTTGATGGTCGCGTCCAAGATCGATGTGGCGAATCCGGAGAAGCTCAAAAAACTTAAGCAGTGGGCTACGCGCAAGAAGCTGAAGCTTTATCCCATCTCGGCGGTTACGGGGGAAGGAATCGATAAGCTCATATACGCGATGGCGGAAGGCGTAGAAAAGGTGCGGAAGGCGGGCGTGCACCCAGAAGAAACGAATATTTCTGGTTATGGCGCTTAGCCATCGGAGAGCAGTTGTTGCTGTAATCGCGATGCTAAGCCAACAACCCCGACCCGCGACAATTTGTCCTCTGGCTGCGAGGCACGGGACAACTCGTCCCAATTGCGCGCTGGATTGTTCTCATCAGTATCTAGAATCAGTCACTTAGAAAGTCTCCTCCTGGAACCAGGATTGCTCCTGAAAGAACGATCGTTAAAGAACGATCGCTGAAACTCATTTTTTGGAGCCCCCGATGACACAGAACCTAGCCCCGATGGCGCAAGACCTAGTTCCGATGACGCAAAACCTGGTCCCGGTGACGCAAAATCTGGTCCCGGTGACGCGAAACCGGGCGCAGGAACCCCGGTACTGCCCGGACAAGACGGCAAAGTTGTCTCTGAAATTCTACGATAATGTTTTACGGGAAGTGGCCTTGAGTGGGGGCGTGGTTACGATCGGCCGCCAGCCGGACAACCTGCTCCGCATCGATAATCCCATTGTCTCCGGCCACCATGCCAGGATCTTCTGGGAAAACAATGAGTATGTTCTTGAAGACAACGACAGCTTCAACGGCACCTACGTCAACAATCGCAGCGTCTCGAGGGCGGTGCTTAGAGATGGGGACGTCGTCGTAATCGGCAAACACCGAATCGAATTTCACGATGGGGCGGGAAGGCGTGATGCGTCGTCCTCTTCTGTGACGCAAGATCGCAGCAGCGGCTGGCAGGCTCAGGTAGAAAAAGCCGCGCCTCCGCAGTTGGACGCTACCATGGTGCTGGATACCGTCAAGCTCAAAGAAATGATGGCCAAAATGGCAGCCGGCGCTGCGCCTGTCCGGCCATCGGTCATCGCGCTGGTGCCAGCCTGCGGATCGAGGGCGGTGAGTCGGCGACAAATAGGCATGGTTACCATCGTCGCCGGCCGAACCGACCGGCAGCAATACCTTCTCTGCGGCAAGCTCAACGTGATTGGCAAATCCATGATGGCCGGGATTCGGCTGAAACGATGGTTTGCTCCTCACGTAGCCGCCTCGATTCAGCAGCGGGAAGAGGGATATTTCCTGGTGCGGGCCGCAAAGAACATCCGGATGAAAGTCAACAATGCCGAAGTAACCCAAGGCCAACATGAGCTCAAAAGCGGCGACCAATTTGAAGTCGCCGGAATTGTCGCCAAGTTTGGCTATGAAAACGGGTAAATCTTGACGCGCTCGCAGGCCGTCGTAGCCCGATTGGTGTCACCTCGCCCCAGGGGTTGATGGGGATAATTGGCGTAGGCAGACGATAGCAGTCAAGATCGTCCCCAGCCCGGACGTCGCGTGCCCCGCCCATGCTCCCTATCGTGCTAGAATTTCCACAGCCTCAGACCCTACATCCTTGGACCCGGTTTTGATCGACCTCGCACCTTCGATACTCTCGGCGGATTTCGCCCACCTCGCCGACCAGGTGGAGCGGGCTACTGCCGGCGGCGCCAGCATCATCCACGTCGATATCATGGACGGGCATTTTGTTCCTAATTTGACGATTGGGCCTCCGGTGGTTAAATCTTTGCGCCGGGCAACCCGGCTTCCGCTGGACTGCCATCTGATGATTGAGAACCCCGACCAGTTCATTCCTGAGTTTGCGGCTGCCGGAGTGGACTGGATTTCGGTGCATCAGGAGGCGTGCCGGCATTTGAACCGGACTTTGAACCTGATTAAGCAGCATAATTGCCGGGCGGGGGTGGTGATTAATCCGGCGACGCCGGTGGAGACCCTCAGCGAAGTGCTTGACATTGTGGATTATGTGCTGGTGATGAGCGTGAATCCGGGGTTTGGTGGGCAGAAGTTTATCCCGGGAACGCTTCATAAAATGACGAAGCTGGCCGAGATCCGGGCAGAGCGTGGATACCAGTACCGTATCGAAGTGGATGGCGGCGTGTCGCTGGATACGGTTGCGGAAGTGGTCCGCGCCGGGGCCGAGATTCTGGTGGCGGGGAATGCGGTGTTTGGCAAGGGCGATCCGCAGGTGAATGTGCAGACGTTGCTGGAAGCGGCGCGGAGCGCTAGTTTACAGCGAGTTTAGAGTCAACTCCACCACGGAGACACGGAGTCACGGAGAAGATCTATTATTGGTTTTCTCCGTGTCTCCGTGCCTCCGTGGTGAAAGGGTTTGAGGTCTTCTATGCGTCGGAATTCTTTGGTTTTATTTCTTGCGTTGCTGCTGGCATTGACGGTGGCTTGCACGAACAAGAAATCGGTGAACCCGCTGGCCAACGTCGGGTCGAAGCAGCCTGACAAGGTGCTGTTTGACCGCGCCATGGATGCCATGAAACACAACCGCTTCGACGTGGCGCGCATGACTCTGCAGACGCTGATCAATACTTATCCGGATTCGGAGTTCATCGCACGCGCGAAACTGGCCGTGGCCGATTCGTGGTATGCCGAGGGCGGCACCACCGCGATGCAGCAGGCTGAGATCGAATACAAGGATTTCCGGACGTTCTTCCCCAATATGCCGGAGGCGGCCGAGGCGCAGCTGAAAGTGGCGAACATCCATTATCAGGAGATGGAAAAACCGGACCGCGACTTTACTCACGCCATGCGGGCGGAGGAAGAATACCGGGCGCTGATTCAGGAGTATCCCGACAGCAAGCTCGTGCCGCAGGCGAAGCAGCGCTTGCGGGAGGTGCAGGAGGTGCTGGCGGAGCGGGAGTTCGAGATCGGGCGGTTTTATTATTTGCGGATGGCGTATCCGGCGGCGATTGCCCGACTGAAAACGCTGGTGGACCGCTATCCGTTATATAGCGGAGCGGACGAGACTCTTTATCTGCTCGGTCAATCATACGAAGCCGAAATCAATTTGATCCGCAAGAACGGGCGCGCCGGTGAAGTAGCCAAAAGCAAAATGATCGAGGAACTGACGAAAGAGGCGGCGGAGGCGTACGGCCGGATCATCAAGCGTTATCCGGCAATGGATCGGGCGGTGGATGCAAAGGCGCGGCTGGAGGCGCTGCATCAACCGGTGCCGCGGCCGACGCGGGCGGCGCTCGAACAGAACAAGAAGGAAGTGGCCAGCCGGCAACAGGCGGGCATCGTCTCGGGGGTGCTGGCCGGCATCGAGAAACATCCGGACGTGGCCAAGGCCTCGCATGTGGGAGAGCCGACGATGGTCGATCCGACGCCGACCAATCCGCAGGATGTGGTGGGCAAGATAAGCGCTGCGGCCGGGTTGGGAGGCGGAGACAACAAGCTCACGGTGACAACGACCGATGGGAAGGTCGCGCCGAACCAGGAGGTGCCGCGCTCAGATGCTCCTCCCGCGGATTCGGTGGCGGCAACGCCAACCGGTCAGCCGGCGCCGCAGGATACGGCCGCCGCCGCCGCCGAGTTGAAGCCGAATGTGGCGGATCCGAATGAACTGAAACCAAACGTTGATTCCGATCCAAACGCGCTTCCTCCGCTGCAGCAGAGCAATCAACTCGAGAATAACGGGGGCACGCCCAGCGCCTCCTCCGGCACGCCGGCGAAAACCGAGGAGTTGGCGGATATCTCTTCGAGCAAAAAGAAAAAGAAGAAAGGGTTGGGAAAGCTGAACCCGTTCTAAGGATTGCAGCGGTCCGAGGTCGGATTGCAAAGGTTGGAACCCGGAGTTTTACCTCTGCAATCTGACCTCCGACCTCTTCCCTCCGACTTCTCCCCAATAGACTAGGAACCGTCGTAACCGGTTACCCCTACAGGAATCGTTGACTTCAATCAATGGACAAGGTAGTTTCGCGTTATCTCTCCTTATTTTGCCGAAGGATGACGCTTGGCGCGGAAAATACTGCTTGCCGATGACAGTGTGACAGCCCAGAACATGGGGCGAAAGATCCTGGCCGATGCCGGGTATGACGTGGTCACGGTCAACAACGGATCCGCTGCCCTCAAGCGGGTCGCCGAACTCAAACCGGATCTCATTGTGCTGGACGTGTACATGCCCGGCTACAGCGGACTCGAAGTGTGCCAGCGTCTGAAGGATGGGCCTGAAACGGCGCGCATTCCGGTGTTGCTGACGGTGGGCAAGCTGGAACCGTTCAAAGCGGAGGAAGCACGCCGGGTCAAGGCCGATGGTCACATCGTGAAGCCGTTCGAAGCCAGCGAGTTGCTGACAGCGATCGTGCGGCTCGAAGAGCGCATGGGACCGCCGCAGCCCGCGGCAAGCGACGTATCGCCGGACACTGGATGGCCGAGCCGGCTGAGTGTTCCGTCGAAGAAAAAGAAAGGCAAAGACGAGGAAGTGCAGGATGCCGCGGCTGGCGCGGACTTCCGGGATTTCCGGCGAGAGAAGGGTAAACCGGACGCGGATGGAGCGTCGGCAACGAAGGCGGCGCCGCTGGGACAGAATCCGGATCTGGTTCCGGATATTCCCGACGACGTCACCGCCGAGGAGTTGGACGCGCTCAGCGCGTTGGCAGAGAAACTGGATGGACTGACACCGGCGGCGGAAGAAGAAGATAGTATCCCGCACCCGGCCGAACATACTGTGCCGCTGGCGCACCATGAGGTAGAAGCTCCGGCCTCGGCGGTTGAACCCGTCGCCGCTGTTGCGGAAGCCACATTCGCGGTTGAACCTGCTGCTGTCGAAACCATATTCGCGGACGAACCTGCGGCCTTCGCGGTCGAGGGAAAAAGCGAATACGAAATTCCAGTCGAACATCCAGTCGAAACTGTCGAACATCCCGTTGAAACCATGGAGCCGGCGATCGAAGGTACTTCGTTTGTCGCGATGAATACCACGCACGAGGCGCCAGAGCCCGCTCCCGTGGACAGGAACGATGAGCCGATGTTTGCGTCGGCTGCGAGTGCGTTTGAGCCGGCGGTCGAGCAATCAGACGCAGAAGAGGTGCCGAGCGACACGGAATTGACCGCGGCGCTGAGCTTGCTGACCCCTGCCGCCGGACACGAGGATGACTCGCCCATATGCTCGTACGCAGACTTGCACGGGGAAACCACGGAGCACGCTGCCGAAGGCGCTCCCCGATGGGTAGCGGAGCCGGTGGCATTGAGTCCCGAGGAAGCCGCAATCTCGCTGGAAGCGGAAATGTTCCGGACCTTTGCGGCCGTGCCGGCGGCCATGCCCGAGACAACACCCGAGGCAATGCCCGTGGCAACGTCCGAGGCAATGCCCGTGGAAGCGCCCGCGACGATGTCCGCGCCAGCACCCGAGGCCGAAGTCGATCCAGCGCCGATCGTCAGCGTTTCAGCAATCACGGCTGCGGTCGAGAGCCGACTGGCAGAGGCAGAGTTGGCGGGCAGTTCGGAAGCTTTGGCGGGGCAGACTGCGGATTCAGAGACTGAGAGTTTCCAAACTGTCGTCGCCGAGGCGACAACCGAGGCCGCGCCGGTAGAGGCAGAGCCGATGGCAGCGGCTTCTGTTGCCGAAAGCCAGGCGGAGAAAACGGAGCATGTGGCTCCATTGGCGATGGCAGCGGCGGCGGCAGCTTCAGCGGCAGCGTCCGCGGCGTCCGATGGAGACGCGGGCGCGATTGCAAACATCGTCGATAGCGTGCTGGCCGACCTTCGTCCCAAGCTGCTGGAAGAGATTGCGAAGAAGCTGACCCGGAAATAACGGGTCTCCTGGGTACGAACCTGCAGCCATCCATCCGCGCCAAACAAACTCCGATTCGGCTCGATTGATCGCGGGATAACTGATCGCGGATAGAGGAAGCGTTCGTAATGTCTCAGTTTGAAATTTTCTTGCGCGCCAAATAGCTAACTCCGCCGAAATCGCACTCTGATCTAATGTGGGCCGGAAGCGGAAGCTGACGAATTTCTTGTGGATTATCTGGTTTGCGCGAAAAGCCGCTATTGCAAGCTGGAGCTATGCGCAAACCGAGGAGGATCGCGAAATAAAATTCTTCTACAACCTTAAGCTTGTTCAAAGTCCATCGTCCAATTTGTTTCCCAACTGATGCCGCCGTCTTTGGACATGGCCTGTTCCCACCTCGGGATCTTCGTATCTGTTCGCAACCAAAGGAACCGAACCCGAATAGGTGTTCCGCGCAGCACATCATTTGCGTAAAAAGATCCTACGCCGTTCTCAAACCGCCCGATCACAGGCACGTCCAGCGCATGCGGGTCGCCTGAGGACAACCACCAGATCGCCCATGACTTGCAGGCGGGGTCATAAGAACGCAGGGCAATTGCTCGATAGGTTCCGCTGGGAAACTCCAAGACATTGTCCTCAACATTGCCATTGCCACCCAGCAGGGTTCGCATATTCGCCGTTCCGTCAAACTCCTCCCACTCTTCGCAATTCGACAGGCGCTCCTTTAGGCGCCGATGCTTGACCCGCCATGAACCGATTTCAAAATCAAAGTCTGTTGATACAACAATTGCATCATTCATGTCTGCTCTTCCCGGATATTTTACACTTCATGTCATTATGGCTGTTCGTCCAGGAACCGCTAGCGACACCCTCGGATCAACAACGGAAATTCAAACTGAGACACTACCGAAGCGTTCCGATGATATCAGCCAGGTGCTCAAATGGGACACGTAGCTGCCATGCAGCTTGTGGTCCGAATGTACGAAAACGGCGAAGGCACCAAGCCGGACCGTACCCATGCGTTCCTGTGGTTTTTCTTGGCCGCACAACGTGCCGGAAACAAGAACGCGCTCGCGGAGGCGAAGAGAATTCGCTCGTCGATGACTGAAAAGGAGTGGAAAGAAGCGCAAAAGAAACTACCGTACAACTTCGACAAAAAAGCAGTCGACAAGATCCTTCAGAGCGGCGGTGCGGCGACCACTCCGTAGATCGCGCGTATCCCACGTTTCGAAAACCGCGAGATGTGGGGCACCACCGCAACGTTTGACGGACAACGTTTGACCCTCCTTTTGCGCCTGTAAGATCAAGGATTCCTTCCTTGTGCTGGGAAGTCCGGGAAATCTGCCGAGCTTGGCTCGGCTGGACGGACGCATGCGTCCGTCCCTACGTTTGCGCTGGAGCTGCCAACAAAAACATGCCGCACGCTGTCGTCGCCGAGGCGACAACCGAGGCCGCGCCGGTAGAGGCAGAGCCGATGGCAGCGGCTTCTGTTGCTGAAAGCCAGGCGGAGAAAACGGAGCATGTGGCTCCATTGGCGATGGCAGCGGCGGCGGCAGCTTCAGCGGCAGCGTCCGCGGCGTCCGATGGAGACGCGGGCGCGATTGCTAATATCGTCGACAGCGTGCTGGCCGACCTTCGTCCCAAGCTGCTGGAAGAGATTTCAAAAAAGCTGACTCGGAAATAAAGCAGGCGGGTTTTCTCCCTTGGTGCGATCGTCCTGCCATCCAACCTTCGCACCCTCCGTTTAGTTGTACGTACGATGCTTCCACGTGGAACGTTCTCGATTCTCCGTTTGTTCTCCCGAAAATAAATTTGTTTGGTGGTTGCCTGGGAAGATGTATTTTTCGGCGTTTGGTGTTCACTGGTGGGTAACGGGTGGTCCCCCTTCTATGGCCGGTGTTTTGGAATCAATACTTTAGCTGGGTTCTACCGCCAGGTCTTTGAGGAATAAGGGATTAGAGGTTAAGTTTTTATTCTTCTTTTACTTAGGGACGTTCTGCCGGGGGTTTGGGCTCCGGAATGGGCACTTTTGCTTCCTCCCGATGTTAGACCCCCATTTCGTCCCGATCAAAAAGTCAAGCTTGACAAAAGTGAGGCCAAGGAGAGGAGGGCTTTTCTTGCGTCATGGCTTTCTGGGCGGGCACCTTCAGAGTTGGGGATCGGCCCGAAGTCCGGGCCAACCAGTACGATGATAGCGCTTCGGCTTGCCCCACATGAGAACAGAGTAGCGGCCACAGAGTAGCGCTGCAGGACTATCGGAGCGGTGACGGAGCGCACCGTCCAGTGGTGATGGAAGAACCAACCCTTCGTGTCGGCTGAGGGAGAGCCCACTTCTCGAAAAGCGCGAGAAGTGGGGCACTCCCAGTTATTGCGGTCGATGTTCAAAGACAAGCCTGCGTTATACTTCCCCGTTAAAGTGGCCCACCCGCCTCCTTTCCTCCGAGCCTTGGTCGCTTGAGCGCTTCCAAGTCTACTCGCCCGAAGGGAGCCGACACGGTTATCTCATCAGCCAGAAAAAAACGGGCAGCGTCTCCGCTGCCCGTTCGTTTATGTGGGTTGGAAAAATCAGCGCCCTTCCGTGTAGGTGTAATCGTTATACTGCCAGGCCCCGTTGATATACGACCGCAAGCGTACGTACACCGTTTTGCCGTTCGTCGGGATCCAGGTTACGTTCAACGAGGTCGCGGTGGTCGCCGAGCTGGTATAGATGTCGTTTCCGCCCTGTTTCGTGCCTACCCACAACGAGTAGGACGAGACGTCCGTGCCCGCGTTCCACGTGAAGGTCTGGGAACTGCTCGTAAGCGTTGAACCCGGCGGCGGCGTGCGCATCGTGGCCTCCGCCGGAGCCGCTTCGGCGGTGATGGTCAGAGCGCTCGGAGAACCGCTAACCAAGCCCCGGTTATCGGCCACCTGCAGGCTTGCCGCGTAAGTGCCAGACGTCGAGTAGGTGTGCTGAACCGTCGGCGACACCTGCCAGGACGTCGATGTGCCATCGCCAAAATTGAACTGATAATAGGCAACGTTCGCCCCCGTAGCCGCCGTCGAAGAGGAACCATTCAGGGTCACTGCAAGCGGTGCTGTCCCGTTTGTGACACTCGCCGCAAGGTGGGCCACTGGTGCCGCATTCGAGGCACAGGTGGCGTTGCCCACCAGCGTATAAGGGACAGCCGCACCGGCCGACTCCTGGGTCAGGCCCACACCTGCCGAGGTCGTGCCCGTAAGATCATCGGGCGCCGATGTGCGCGTCTCTACATCGAGATGGGTAAGCTCGCTCCCGGCCGTGAGACCGAAGGCAGACTCGTCCAGCACCAGAGTGATCGTGCCATCGGGCGTAAAGTTGCTCGCAGCGTTCAACGTGCCGACAACCTGATATTGGCCGAAGCCTGCGGCATTGGTCGTGCGGTATCCATAGTTGAAAACCGGCGAGGGGCCGTCCGCGCTCACCATGGCCACATAATAATAGCCCGTGTTAGGCGCGGTCCGCCCGGCCACATTGAAGAAGAGGGTCCAGCGGAAGCCTGGCTGGACAGTGGTGAGATTGTCGACTTTGATGGTGAAGACAAGCTCACCCGGCATGCTCGCAGGTTCGCTTATGGAGCCCCATTGAACCACGTCAGTGCCGTTGCCGATATCCTCCCCCTCGGTGCCGGAAAACTCGCCGGGGGTCGCCTGGATCAGCACATCCCCGTTGGCCGCGCAGCCCGGTGGCGTGCCCAGCACGGTTACGGTCTGCGTTGCCGGGCCGCTGAGGGCCCCGCCCGAGTTGGTCACTTGTAGCGATGCGGTTTGGGTGCCGGTCGCAGTGTAGGTGTGGGAGGGAAGATTGGGAGTCCCCTGGACGGCGACCGACCCATCACCGTAGTCGAGCCCGTAGTTTGTGAGCGCGCGCCCGGCGGGATCACTCGAGCCGCTCCCGTTAAAGGTGATCGTAAGAGGCGCGACCCCCACAGTGGTGGTCGCCGCCAGCGCGGCCGTTGGCGCCGGCACTTGGTTGGGCGGCACACAGCCCGCAGGGGCCGTATACCCCGCCGAATTTAGCGCTGCATCGACAAAGGCGATGTCAAAGCTCCCGTACCCCGTCGTATAGTCCCAGCCGGGAGCGGCCGAATACTCCCCGTTGCTGCCCAGGATAACGTCGTGAAAGCCGGCCGCGGTCGAACCCGGCAGTTGTGTCGTGTCGAGCCCATAGATGATCGGCGCCTCAAAGCCAAGAGTGTTGCAACGCGCGCTCTCAAGCCGCGCCCACACACCGACGTTAAGCGGCGAGGACCAGCTCGTGCCCAATACTCCCGCATCCGCCCCATTGACGACAATTGCGGCATACGTGCCGACACCCGCACCGGCGCCACCTTCGGGTCCCGCGGCCATCGCAATATCCGGCACTGCGCGCAAGCCCGCGGTAGACGCTGTAGGCACTGCCGAGTCATCGAACTGCCAGATGGGCGCCGGTTCAAGGTTGCTGGTGCCACCGCCTCCGGCATCCCACGCCAGCTCAGTCGCATAGTTGAAGTTGGAGTTGACAAAAAGCGACGTCCCGCCCACCGCCACGACGTTCGGCGAGGAGGCCGGATATTCCACGCTGCTCGGCACACCCGAATCCGGGGTGGCTAAGTTGGTGACTACCCCACAGGCCGCTCCGGCATCACCGGAGGAGGCCGACCAAGTCTGCCCTTGGGCGACGGCTTCCGCGAAAACCTCGTCGAAAACGTTCGTTCCGATAGACCCAAGATTGTCTTTTAGGGTGGAATCCTCAACGTCCTCGCAACCGCCATAGGACATATTGCCTACCTTCGCTATGTCGTCTGTCGCAAAAGCATCGTTGGCCAGGATGAGATCTGAATCGTTGAGGCTCGCGGTGTTGTAGAAGATCAGATTTTTGACGCTGTAGGCGAGACCCGTGATGGACTGGCTGTCGAGGTCCCATTCGTCGTCGCCGCTCGTGTCCTGCGGATTGGGAACAGGTTCGACCTGTCGCACCTCAACCGGGACCAGCGGAAGTTGGTTCTCCAGCTCAAACTGGCGCAAATCTGCTATCACCTGCTGCAGATCGGAGCCCGCGCTCACAACCGCAACAACGGTATTCCCGCCCGTCGAGGTGGTCCCGGCATCGTAGGCCGTGCGCAGGTTGCCAGGGGTCAGGCCGGCGATGCTTAGATCCGCGCCACCAGCCGATGGGTTTAGAACAAAGGTTGAATTGCGTCCCATAACGTTGAGGTTCTGCTGCCTCGACAACTCGTTAGAAAGCTGTGTGGCATTTGATAGACCCAGCACCTGAAGCACGATGTTCCCGAGCGCGCTCGGCACCATGACCGGCCCCGAGGGGGCGTAGACGGTCCTGCCGCTCAGCGTGAAGGAAACAATGGGCGTAGCAAAGGCCTGCTCGGCTTCCCCAACCGTGCCCTGCGCAGAGACAAGCAGGTTATCGTCTGTGACCTGAATGTTAGTAAATCCCTGGCTCGTCAGATAGTCCACCACGGGCTGCGCCTGGCTTGCGGTCGGCGAATATTCCGACACAAACGCCGCGTGCGTGAGCGGCGTGCTGCGGCCGCCTCGCAGACCCTGCAGAAAAGAGTCGAGCGAGGAAACATTCTGCAGCCTCAGGCCTACCACGATGTTGATTGCCTGACTCGCAGGCGCCGGTGTAGTCGAGACCTTGCTGCTTACCGAAGGAGTGTTGGCCGGTACCGGCACCCAGCTCTGCGCGAACAGGTTGAGGGTGGAACATATCGTGAAGGCCAATACCAGCAAGATCAGCGGCCCTCGAAAAGACACACGACTGCGAGTTGCTTTCATGCTTCCTCCAAAATTGATACGGACTTTTTCGAGACTGCTGGCTGGCCGCCGTTTACAAACTCGGACCTGGGATGTGGCGCGCAAGCCCCGATCTAAGACACATAGCAGTTGTGCAAGTTACATGCCAATTTCATTTGGCGGGGGAAAGTGATTGAAAAACTTGGATATTGAGGATGATGAAGGCGGTGAAAGATGCCGAGCTGCAGGGAAAAGTTTCGTGTAATTCTTTCCGGAACGGTTAGCAACGTGTGTGCGGGTCAGCGGAAGGATACAGGGTGTTTCCATGGTTCTATAGGGGGAACCTTGTAGAACGATTACGCGCACGGGAGAAAACGGGGACCGGAACTTCCCAATGGCCGACCCGTGTGAGTAAAGCGTCGCAGAGCAGCCAGGTAACGTGGCCGACTCCGCCTGCGCGGGAGAAAACGGGGACAGACGGGACGTACCCCATTTCTTGAGGGATCAGGCAACTGAGGTGAGGGTGAGCTGGCGCAAATCGGGGGCGGCTTTCAGCGGGCGGCCTCTTTTTCTCGGGGCGAGCGGACGCGACATTGATGCTTCCAACTCGGTCACAAACTCGGAACTTCCCAATTGCCGACCCGTGTGAGTAAAGCGTCGCAGAGCAGCCAGGTAACGTGGCCGACTCCGCCTGCGCGAGAGAGCGGTGCCACTCGCCCGCGGCCCAACGCTGACTCTAACGCTCCATTTCTAATGCCGGGTCTGGGCTCGCGAATCCGCAGTGCCACCCCCTCCGCACGTTTGACCCTTCTTTTCTTGCGCCTGTAAAATCAGTGATTCCCTCCTTCTGCCGGAAAATCTGCCGAGCTTTGCTTGGCTGGACGGACGAGGGCGTCCGTCCCTACGCGGGCGCTGGAGCTGCCTACACAACATGCCGCACGAATTGCCGAAAGCTTACGAACCGGGCGCGATTGAGGCGCGTTGGGCGGAGTATTGGGTCCGGGAAAAGCTGTTTCATGTGGAGACGCCTCCGCCCAGTTCGTCCGGACCCGGCTCGTCCGAAAAAGACGCGCGGCCGGTGTTCACTTTGCTGCTGCCTCCTCCGAATGTTACGGGGCGGCTGCATATGGGGCACATGCTGAACCAGACGCAGATGGACATCCTGGTGCGCTGGCATCGCATGCGCGGGTTTATCACGCTTTGGCTGCCGGGAACGGATCATGCTGGGATCGCTACGCAGATGATGGTCGAGCGGCAGCTGGCTAAAGAGGGCAAGAAGCGGCGCGAGATGGGGCGCGAGAAGTTTGTGGAGCGCGTGTGGGAGTGGAAGCGCGAGTATGGCGGCGCGATCCTCGATCAGATGAAGCGGCTGGGGGCGTCGGTCGATTGGGGACGCGAGTACTTCACGATGGACGAAAATCTTTCGCGCGCGGTGCGCGAGGTGTTCGTCCGACTGTATGAAGAGGGATTGATTTATCGCGGGAAGTACATTGTCAACTGGTGTCCGCGATGCGAGACGGCGATTTCGGATCTGGAGGTGAAGCACGAAGAGGTGGCGGGGAAGCTTTGGGAGATTCGGTATCCGGTTGTGGGAACGAAGCCTGGGGCGGATGAATTTATCACCGTCGCTACTACTCGTCCGGAGACGATGCTGGGCGATACGGCGGTTGCGGTGAATGCGGCGGACGAGCGGTATACGCACCTGCACGGGAAGAGCGTGCTGCTGCCGCTGATGAAGCGGGAGATTCCCATCATTCTGGATGAGATTGCCAAGCCGGAGTTTGGCACGGGCGCGGTGAAGATTACTCCCGCGCATGATCCAAATGATTTTGAGGCGGGGAAGCGGCATAACCTTCCGCAGATCGATGTGATGGATCTGCACGCGCGCATGAATGAGAACGCGGGGCGCTATAAAGGACTCGACCGTTATGCGGCTCGCGAGGCGGTGCTGGCGGATCTACGAGAACAGGGCTTCTTGGTTGCCGAGAAGGATTACACGGTGCCGTTGGGGAAGTGCGACCGCTGCGGCACGGTAGTCGAGCCGCGTTTATCCGAGCAGTGGTTTGTAAAGATTGCTCCTTTGGCTCAGAAGGCGATTGCGGCGGTGGAGTCGGGCGAGATCACGATTACTCCGGAGAACTACAAGCAGATTTATCTGAACTGGATGTACAACATCCACGACTGGACGATCTCGCGGCAACTGTGGTGGGGGCACCGGATTCCGGTGTGGCATTGCAAGGATAAGGATAAGGATAAAGATTGCCTGCACGTGATTGTGGCGCGCGAGGCCCCGGCGAAGTGTCCGAAGTGCGGCAGCGCGAAGCTGGAGCAGGATACGGACGTGCTCGACACCTGGTTCTCGTCGGGGCTGCTGCCGTTTACGACTTTGGGATGGCCGGAGAAGACGCGGGATCTGGAAGTGTTCTACCCGACTACGCTGCTGATTACGGCTTACGAGATTCTGTTTTTTTGGGTGGCGCGCATGATCATGTTCGGATGCCACTTCATGGCGGGCCACGCGCAGGACGCGGCGATGAAGAAGGCTAGCGGCTGGGGAGATAAGAAGAACGATAGCGTTCCGTTTCGCAATGTTTATATTCATGCGCTGGTGCGCGACGCCGAGCGGCAGAAAATGTCGAAGACGAAGGGGAACGTGCTCGATCCGATTGAAGTGATCGAGCAGTATGGGACGGATGCTACGCGGTTTACTTTGGCGTCGATGGCGGCGCCGGGGACCGATATCGCGTTCAGCGAGAGCCGGACGGCGGGGTATCGGAATTTTGCCAATAAGATATGGAACGCCGCGCGGTTCATGTTTATGAATGTGGACAGGATCGATACGGGACTGCGGCCCGGGGACGGGCGGGACGCCCGTCTCTCGACAGGCGGTGGGATTGCCGGGTTTCAGACTGTCTTGCTCGAGGACCGGTGGATTGTTTCGCGGTTTAATCGCGCTGCGAAGGATGTGAATGAATCTCTCCAAACCTATCGCTTCGACGAGGCGGCCAATCGTATCTACGATTTTTTCTGGGCCGAATTTTGCGACTGGTATCTCGAGCTGATCAAGCCGCGGCTGAATGAAGAAAGTGATGGGGCGCGAGTTGCATGCGCGAACTTAGTCAATCTGTTCGAGGCTTCGCTGCGGCTGCTCCATCCGGTGATGCCGTTTATAACGGAGGAAATCTGGCATGCGATTTACGATGGCGCGCCTCCGCTGAAGTCGATTGCGCTGGCGGCTTATCCGGCCGCGGATGAAGGGCAGATTGATCTGGCGGCTGAGACGGAAATGGCGATTCTGCAGGACCTGATCGTCAGTGTGCGCAATCTGCGGGCTGAATTGAAGGTCGAGCCTAAAGTCAAAGTGCCGATCGAGGTCTTTGCGCACGAGCCGGAGATTCGGGTGATGCTGGAAAAGAATCTCGGCGCGGTCTTGCTTGATCGTCCGGCAAATGTAGAGAAAATTACCTTTGCGGAACGGTCGCTCGAGAAATTGCCCGGAGCGCGCAGCACTTCGCGGTTTGATGTGCATGTAGTCTACGAGAAAAAGATTGACGTCGCGGCCGAACGAGAGCGTCTGGCAAAGGAACGGGAGAAAATTGAGAAGCAATTGGCCAGTGCGCAAGGCCGGCTTGGCGACGAGCAGTTTCTGGCCAAAGCTCCGGCGAAGGTGGTGGAGGGATTGCGCAAGCAGGTCGAGGAGGCGACGGTTTTGCGGGAGAAGATTCTCACCCAGTTGAAAGAATTGGAATAGGAGCTGCAGACTCCTTCGCTGTCTGTCTGTGAAGATGACATCATAGCGGCGGCAGCGAAACATTGCGGCTCTTCGAGCCGCTGGACAGCCGAGGGCGGCTGTCCCTACGCGAAATTGGACGGCCGAGGGCCTCTGTCCTCTCATGTTGCTTATGCCGGCGGGACGCCGACGCTACTATGGACTGGAATTCACGACGCATCACGGCGATTCTTGAGAACGCGCTGAACGAAGATCGGGCTACGCGCGATGCGACCAGCTATGCCTGTATCGATCCTAACCAGCGCGCGTCGGCGACGATCATCGCCAGGCAGGAGTGCATTCTCGCTGGGCTGGGATGCGTGCCGCGGATTCTCGACGTCTATGCGGCCCTGGACGGAGCGGTGACTTCGCATTATGAGGTGACTAGCCATCCTTCGATCTTTGATGGCATCCGCGTACATACAGGGCAGCAGATCGCGGTGATCCAGCACAACGCGCGGGTGATTCTTTCGTGCGAGCGGGTGATCCTGAATTTCCTTCAGCGTATGTCCGGAATTGCTACCACCACCCGCAAGTTTGTCGATGCGGTCGCAGGCACTCATGTGCGGATTCTCGATACCCGAAAAACGGCGCCCGGCCTGCGCGTGATTGATAAGTACGCGGTGCGCTGCGGTGGGGCGCTGAATCATCGGCTGGATCTTTCCGACGGGGTCTTGATCAAGAGCAACCACATTGCGCTGGCCGGCGGCGCAGTTCCGGCGCTGGAGCGCGCGATCCGCAACCGGCGTGGACGGCAGCCGATCGAGATTGAAGTGCGGTCGCTGGAAGAACTGCAACTGGCGCTGGAGCACGGGGCAGAGGCGATTCTGCTTGACCACGTCAGCGTCGAGCATGTGCGCCGGGCGGTCGAGATTTGTTTGGCCCACCGGCGGCGGATTCCCCTGGAGTGTGCAGGTGGCATCAATCTGGAGAATGTGCGAGCGTATGCCGAGACGGGCGTCGATTTCATCTCGGTGGGTGCGCTGACGCAATCATCGACGGCGGTGGATATGAGTTTGCGGGTCACGCCGGCGTAGAGTTCGGCGAGTGCCGAGTTGCTCTCCTCTTGGACGGGCGAGGGCGCCCGTCTCCACACGATCACCAACGACTGTTTATAATTCCTTCCATCTCCGCCTCCACCAAAACTCGCAGCTTACCGTCCGTACACAAAGCGACCGACGTTCGATTGGGACGCATCGTGCGACTGCTCATGAGCCACGCTACCGTGGTCGTTAGCGGCACAAAAATTGCCGAAGAAATTGGGACGAGCCGGTCGGAGGTATGGCGGCTGATTCAGCAACTGCGCGGGTTGGGTGTGGATGTCGCGGGCCATCCAGCGACAGGGTATCGGTTGCGCGCAGTCCCCGACTTGCTGCTGCCGGAGATGCTGGCCCCATCGTTGAAGGGGACGATTTTTGGAAGTAGCCCAGGCACGCCCAAACAGATCCATCACTATTACAAGATTGGCTCGACCAATTCGGAGGCAATGCGATCCGCTGCCGAGGGCGCGCCCGAGGGCAGCGTATTTCTTGCCGAGGAACAGTTGACTGGGCGCGGGCGTGGCGTGCATTCGTGGCATTCGGCGCGGTCCGCGGGCATTTACTGCTCGGTGATCCTGCGTCCGGCGTTGCCGCCATCGGACGCTTTGATTTTTTCTTTGGCAGCCGGGTTGGCGGTGCGAGCGGCGGTGGCCGAGATTGCGCCGCAGCTACCGGTGGATTTGAAATGGCCGAACGACTTGCTGCTGGGCGGGAAGAAGTTTTGCGGCATTCTCACCGAGATGAATGCCGAGGCTACGCGGGTGCGGCATCTGGTGTTGGGTGTGGGAATCAACGTCAATCAGGTGAAATTTCCGGCTGACCTGCGCGAGATTGCGAGTTCATTGCGAATCGAGTCGGGCACGGAGTGGTCGCGCGTGGAGCTCTGCGCCGCTTTGCTGAGATCGCTCGACCGGGAGTATCGGGGCCTTATTGAGGATGCGGGAGCGCGAGATGCGATTCTGCGGCGGTTCGAGACTAGCTCTTCGTCGGTGCGCGGCAGCAGAGTGAGTATCCTAATGAACGGCGAGGAAAACGGCGGACTGACGGGCGTTACGGAGGGATTGGATGAGGGTGGCTTTTTGCGGATACGAACCGCGGAGGGAGTGCGGACGGTGGTAAGTGGAACGGTGAGGATCATTGGTAATTTGTGATTGGACAATTTGTAGTTTTAAGAGCGAGGGCTTTTTAAAATTACAATTACAAATCCCTTCTGACGATGCTGCTTGTGATTGATGTGGGAAACACGAATACGGTGTTAGGAGTTTTTGCGCAGGTGCCGCCTCGCCCGGGCGAGGATGTGACCGCTGAAACGCCGCGTTATGAGCGTCTGGTCGCAAACTGGCGTGTCGGTTCGCACCTGACTCGTACGGTTGACGAGTACGGAGTGATCTTCCGGAACCTTTTCTCCATGGAAAAACTGGAAGTTTCGGGCGTGCGAGGTATCGTGATTTCATCCGTGGTTCCGCCGCTCGATTCGGTATTGAGGCAAGTGTGCGAGCGCTATTTCAACAGCAAGCCGCTCTTTATCGAGCCGGGCGTAAAGACTGGCATGCAGGTGCTGTACGACAATCCAGCGGAAGTGGGTGCGGATCGAATCGTCAACGCGGTGGCGGCGTTTGAAAAATATGGAGGGCCGTGCGTGATTGTGGACTTTGGCACGGCGACGACCTTCGATTGCGTTTCGAAGAAGGGCGAATACATGGGCGGCGTAATTTGTCCGGGCATCGGCATTTCTGCCGACGCGCTGTTTCAGCGCACAGCGCGCCTGCCGCGGGTGGAGATCCGCAAACCGGCGCGGGTGATTGGATCGAATACGGTTGGAAGCTTGCAGTCGGGGCTTTATTACGGTTATCTGGGACTGGTCGATGGCATCCTGGAGCGGCTGATGGATGAACTGGGTCCGGATACGCGCGTCGTTGCGACCGGCGGCCTTGGGTCGCTGATCGGCACCGCTTCGCACTTCATTAAGGATGTGGACGAGTTTCTCACGCTCGAGGGGCTGCGCATCATATGGGATCGGAACCAGTCTTTTCGGCGCGAAACGGTGACGAAAGTGGCCAAGGCACCGGCTCCGGAAGCGAAAGCGTGGCCCTCGCCGAAGAATCCTAAGACGAGGTAAGAGGTCAGCGCTAAAGCGAGGTCAAAGGTCAGAGGTCAGATTGCAGAGGTCAGAACCGAGGGTTTCACCTCTGCACTCTGACCTCTAACCTTTGACCTCTCCATGTCGTGGAAAATTATTTCAATTACTTCACCGAAATCGAAGAGCACTACTTGCGGCGGCGGGGGACCCATCTGCTGCTTTCGACGCTCGATTGGGCCCTGATCGAGACCTGGAAAAGTGCGGGCGTGCCGCTGGAGGCCGTGCTCCGCGGGGTGGATGACTCCTTTGACAAATATGACGAGCGTCCCTCGAAATCCAAGAAGGTCAATAGCCTGGCGTATTGCTCGCAAGCCGTGTTGGCGGCTGCGGAAGACATGAAGGAGGCGTCGGTCGGCGCATCCGGCGACGAAAAAACCCCGCGAGAGCCTGGATTTGAAGCGGCGCAGATCGCCGTGTTTTTGCGGGAGAATGCCGAGAAGCTCGAAACAGCGAAGCTGACCGAGCGGGTGGGATTCGCGACCGTCGCGCTGTCTCGGGAAGAGGCAGCTTCACTGCGCGAGATGGCGGCCGCAATTGAGAGCAGTGGGAAACTTCCGCGGCTGGAAGATCTAGAGCGGCGGCTGACGGTGATGGAGGAGAAGTTGTTCGCGGCGCTGATGGCGGCGACTCCAGATGAAGATCTGGTAAAGGTTCGCGCGGAAGCGGACCGCGACATTGCTCCCTACCGGCGAAACATGACGGCGGCGCAGATTGAGCAACTGCACAAGCAGTATGTGCATAAGCGGTTGTTGGAGCGTTGCGGCGTGCCGCGGCTGAGTTTGTTTTATATGCACTAGACTCGAACTCACCCCCAAACGTGGATCCACAAGCGTCCGGTGTTCACTTCAAGTTCAACCAGGTATTGCCCTCGGCATGCGCTGCCAGCTTAGGAGGACAGGCTCGAACAATCATTCCCTGAGCGATAAGTCCGCCTGCTGCGGCAAACGGCCAACCAAGCCAGAGCCAGTTCGGTCCAAAAGTGTAGTAGCCGTGGTACATTGTCCATCCAGCAAAAGCGACGTAAGCGGTGACGAGAATTAAGCGGTAATAAAAAGGAAAACCAAGAGGAGTCTTACACTGCGGACAAGTTCTCCCTGCCCCAGAATAGTGTCGGTACGCGAAGCGAAATCGACAGAGTGGGCACACGAGGGGACGTCCTAAACCCTTTGTTCTCCGTCGTAGTTCCAGCCAGTACCTTGTGTCCAATTTCGCTCCTTGGTTGAGCCTGACGATAACCCGACCTCTATGTTCGAGTCCATGAGCCATTGTCGCAGCGCGGTATAAAATCGGCGACAGGACCGACTTGCTTCTTTCCATTGAAAAATTGATTTATGGCGGTGACGGACTGGCGCGCGCTCCCGGCGCAGACGGTCGCAGCATGGCCGTGTTTGTGCCCTTTGTGCTTCCTGGGGAGCGGATTGAGGTCGAGATCCGACAGCAGAAGCCTGGGTTCGCGCGCGGCTTCGTGACGCAAATGATCGAACCGTCGCCCGATCGTGTCGCAGCGCGTTGTCCTTACTTCCAGCAGTGTGGCGGATGCCACTACCAGCATATTTCCCATGCGCGGCAACTGGAATTCAAAGCTGCGATTCTGCGCGAGACTTTGCAGCGGGTGGCGAAAATCGAGCTGCGGTCTCAGATTCGCTTGCATGCTTCTCTTCCGTGGAACTATCGCAACCGTGCACGCCTGCAAGTGCGGACTGCGCCGGAGTTCTCGCTTGGGTATTTTCGGTTTGGCTCGCATGAGCTTCTTGCGGTGAGCGAATGTCCGATCAGCTCGGGGCTGATCAATCGAATGATGACGCGTCTGCTCGAGCTTGGCGGATTGAATTGTCCGGCGGAAGTCGAGGAGATCGAGTTGTTCGCGGACGCGGCGGACGAGCGGTTGCTGCTCTCGGTATTCTGCACCCGCAAAGCCGATCAGAGAGACCTGTTGCGCTGGGCAGAGGCGCTGCGAGCGTTGCCGGAAATCGCCGGCGTGACGGTCTTTTCTTCGCGGCGGCGAGGCGAAGAGGACGAAACAATCAACCCGAAAGCGCTGGCGCAATCGGGCGCAAAGGCAATTCGATATCGTACCCGGGACCACGAGTATCAGGTCAGCGCGGGATCTTTTTTCCAGGTAAATCGGTATCTGGTAGACGAACTGGTTTCGGTCGTAACCGGGAATGCCCGCGGGGACACTGCGCTCGACCTCTATGCCGGAGTGGGGTTATTTTCCGCCGCTTTGGCGAAAAGCTTTCGTCACATTTTTGCTGTAGAGGCGTCACAGACGTCTCATGCCGACCTGGTGCAGAATGTGCCTGCGAACGTGATAGCGGTCGGCGCGCGAACCGAGGATTATCTGAGAGAGAGTTACCTGAAAGGCCGTCCGGTGCAAAAAAGGACTGACCTGGTTGTCATGGATCCTCCCCGCGCCGGGGCCGGGAAGGCTGTGATCCGTTCTCTCGTGGAACTCGGAGCGCCCGTTGTTCGGTATGTTTCGTGCGATCCAGCGACTCTGGCTCGGGACCTGGTTCCTCTCACGGCCGCTGGGTATCTTATCGAGGAAGCACACTTGTTCGATTTGTTTCCCGAGACATTTCACATCGAATCGGTGATGTTGCTTACACGCTGACCGCTTTCACTTCGCCCAGAATTCCTCCGCAGATTGTGAAGCCAGATCTGGAGCCCGATCATGACACGCGACCGGAAGCCGCCACGGCAGACACTGTTCTGGGCGGCGATTGCATTTTCGCTGGGCTTGTGGACGGGAGTGCGTGCATGGCGGCCGCCATCGTGGTGGGTGCTAGCGGTTGTGGTTTTCGTTTTTGCGGCGTCCTGGTTTCTTCGAAAGCGCGTCTGGCTGGCCAAGGCGCTCTCGTTGGGAACGTGGTTTCTTCTCGGCGCGTTTCTAATTCAGGTTCGCGGGCAGCCGCCGGCCGGGCTGCAGCAGGATCGCGCTCGACTGGCTGCTCTCTCCGATGGACGTGTCGTCACCCTTACCGGGCGTGTAATGCGCGAGGGCTATGCACAGGCCGCGGGGGCGCGGTCGATTCGTGAAACTGTTGACGTGGAGACGGAAGCGATCACGAGCGCTGAGGACAGTTGGCCGGTGCGGGCCGGCGTGCGTCTGGCGATTTACGACAAGGTAGAGGATCGGGTCATTGAAGGTCGAGGGCCTTTGGTTCCCGATGGCCCGATGGCCCGATCACCCGATGACCCGATCTCACTCGCCTATGGTACGCGACTGCGCATTCGCGCCAAGCTGCATCCCGCTCGTAATTATCGCAATCCTGGGGCCTTCGATTATGAAGGCTATTTGCGCGACAACGGCATCAGCGTTCTGGGCTCGGCGGAGGCGGAGGACATCGAACGCCTTCCCGGTTTTTCCGGCAGCCGGATGGAACTCTGGCGGACGCGGGTTCACGCCAGCATCGTGGCGAAGATTCATCAGCTATGGCCGGCGTCGCAGGCCTCGCTCATGGATGCCATGGTGCTGGGCGAACAATCGTTTCTGCGCAATGCGACGCGCACCGAGTACCAGCGCTCGGGCACGTATCACGTGCTGGTCGTTTCTGGAATGAATCTAAGCATCCTGGCGGTCGCCATTTTTTGGACGCTGCGCCAGTTCCGCGTCGATCCGGCGGTCGCGGCTATCGCAACGGTCGTGGTCTCGTTCGCATATGCGTTTGTGGTCGGGGTCGGTCCGCCAGTGTGGCGCGCCGCGCTCATGCTGGCAACTTACTTAGGCGCGCGCCTGCTGTATCGCGAACGCAACATGATGAATGCCATTGGCGCAGCGGCGCTCGGAGTTTTGATTGCCGATCCGCATGCCTTGTTCGGGGCGAGTTTTCAGCTGACGTTTCTGGCGGTCTTCATGATTGCAGGCATCGGTTCGCCGATTCTGGAACGGACGACTTTACCCTACGCGCGCGGTCTGCGGCTTCTGCAAAGTTCCAGCTACGATCTGCACCTCGCTGTGCAATACGCTCCCGTGGTCGCGCAATTTCGGCTCGACCTGCGGTTGATCGCGGGACGGCTGCGGAGATTTATCGGGCGACGGCTTGGTCTGGCGCTGCCGGCGATCTTCATGCGCGTGGTTATCGGGCTCGGCGAATTGATTTTCATTTCGGCGCTGATGCAGGCAGGTTTGGCTTTGCTCATGGCTTACCACTTTCATCGCGCTACCACCATGGGGATGCCGGCCAACCTGGCGGTGATTCCGCTTACCCAGGTGCTGATGCCGGCCGCGGCAGCCGCCGTCGGCTTGGGATATTTCTCGATTGCGCTGGCTAAGCCGGCGGTTTGGATTTCCGGTCTGGCGCTCGATGGCATCGCGGGTACAGTGCACTTTCTTGGCGGTGCGCATCTCGCCGGAGCCTCCGTCGCCGATTTGCGCGTGGCCATGCCTTCGCTCGCCATGATTCTGGCCTCGATTGCCGCGCTCCTGCTTGCCATGCTCGCGGCGCAGTTCCGCCGTTCGTCTCTGGCGGTTTTCACTTCGGTGGCGTTGCTGTTTGGCGTGGCCGCCTGGATCGCGCTTGTCCCCTCGCATCCTCAGCTTCGTGCCGGCGTGATGGAGATGACGGCCATCGACGTCGGACAGGGCGATTCCATACTGCTGATCACTCCCGAGGGTCGCGCGCTGCTCATTGACGCCGGCGGCTTGCCGCAGTGGATGCATTCCGATTTCGATCTCGGCGAACAGGTAGTGTCTTCTTATCTATGGAACCGAGGCATCGATCGTCTCGACGTGGTTGCCATCACGCATCCTCATGCCGACCACTACGGAGGTATGCCTGCGGTGATTGCGAATTTCCATCCGCGTCAACTCTGGATGAGCATCGACAAGCCGGTGGGCGAAGTGGCGGCAATCGTGGCTCGGGCGCGGGAAGCGGGAATCAACGTTTCGGTGAAAAAAGAAGGCGATCAATTCGACTACGGCGGGGCGCATTTTCGCATGCTCGCGCCAGGGCGCGACCAGATCACAGGGTCGATGCGTCCGAACGACGATTGCCTGGTGTTTACCGCCACGTTTGCCCGGACCACTGCCTTGCTTGAGGGAGATGCCGAGCGTCCGGCCGAGAGGCGAGTAGTGGAAGAACATCCGGAGGCTATGCTGCTGAAGGTGGCGCATCACGGCAGCGCGAGCGGAACCTCCGCCGATTTGCTGGCAACCGTTCATCCGCGCTATGCGGTTATCTCGGTGGGCGCGCGCAATGTTTACGGACATCCCCGGCGCGAAGTTCTGGAGCGGCTACAGCAGGCGGGGGTGACGACCTACCGCACTGACCAGGAGGGAGCAGTCACCTTTTATTTGGACGGCAAGTCGGTGACTCCGGACGTCGCAATTCTGCATTAGGACAGCGCGTCAGCGGATCTAGCCGGTGAGCTCCGCACGGCACACCATCGCTAAAACCCGCGGTCTGGAACTCTCCCTGTCATCCGGGTGTCCAATTGAATCAAGACACGCGCGTGCCGTTCCGCTCCCGTGCCATTCCGCTCCAAAGAGAGGAAATTCGAATGTCATTCTCCGCGGCAGGCGGTGGTCCGTTTTCTACCGGCCCAAAGATGAACGTCACTCCCCTGATTGACGTTCTCCTCGTGCTCATCATCGTTTTCATGGTCGTTGTGATCGAAGAGCGGCCAACCGGTTTACAGACTGAGCTTCCACAGCAGTACAAGCGAAACGATCCCACGATTCCGCCGCCGCAGACGACGATCGTGATTCAGATTCATCGCGCGAAGCCGGGAGTCGAGCATCCGCAGGTAATGGTGAATGAAAACGTGGTGGAGTGGGACCGCCTGCGCGAACACCTGCGAGACATTTTCGCCATTCGCGTGGAGAGGATCGCTTTCGTTGAAGCCGATGACGATCTTGATTTCCAGGACGTGGCTGACGTGATCGCCATTGCGCGGATCGCCGGAGTAGACCGCGTGGGCCTGCTCACAGAGGATGGGAAGCATGCTCCGAGCACGGGCTAGAAACCGGCTGGCTAGACACCGTCTTCAACCGCCCTGTCATTTAGACTCTTCGGCATGGCCAAGAACCGGGTTAAGAACTGGAAAACGAAGTTGATTCACACGGACGCGCAGGTCCCGGAAGGATTCCGGTCACTGTCGGTGGGCGTGCAACGGGCGTCGACGGTGCTGTTTCCGAATGCGGCGTCGGTCAGGGATGACTGGGACCAATATGAGGCCGGGTACACATATGGACTGTATGGAACTCCGACGACGCTCGCACTGGCGGCGCGGATTTGCGAGTTGGAAGGCGGCTTCCGCACGCTAATCACTCCCGGCGGGCAGTGCGCGATTTCGCTGATTAATTTTGCCTTCCTGAAAGCCGGCGATCATGTCCTGGTCCCGGAAAGTGTCTACACGCCGAGTCGCAAATTTGCAGTGCGCGTTCTGCGCAAGTTCGGCGTAGAAGTTGGCTTCTACCCTCCAGAAGCGGGCGCAAGCATTCAGATTTTATTTCGCAAGAACACGCGAATGGTGTGGTGCGAAAGCCCCGGCTCGATCACCCTGGAAGTGCAGGATGTGCCGGCGATCGCAGAAGCCGCGCACCAAGCCGGGGCAATCGTCGTGATGGATAACACCTGGTCGGCAGGAGTGTATTTTGACGCGTTTGCCCACGGAGTAGACGTCACCATGCAGGCGCTAACCAAGTACCCCGGCGGTCATAGCGACTTATTGCTGGGATCGATCACCACACATGACGAGACAGCCTGGCGGCAGTTGGGTGCGACGCATGGGCTGGTAGGATGCGCCGCTTCTCCCGACGATTGCAGCCTGGCGTTGCGCGGCCTGAAAACACTAGCCGTGCGCCTGAAAGCGATTGAAGAGGCGGCGCTGACATTGGCCCACTGGCTGAGCGAGCGCCCGGAGATTGAACGCGTGCTCCACCCCGCGCTTGCTTCCTGCCCGGGACATCAATTCTGGGAGCGCGACTTCACCGGATCGACGGGCGTTTTCTCAATCGTGTTTCAGCCACACTTCAGCAAAGCGCAGGTGCATGCATTTGTGGACACGCTGGAGTTGTTTGAGATTGGCTACAGCTGGGCGGGAGTAACCAGCCTGGCAGTCGCATACGATTTTCACAACACGAGCGGACGCCCCGATTATGGGCACCGCATCGTCCGGCTGAATGTCGGACTAGAGGATGTGAACGACTTAAGAGAAGATCTAGCTAGCGCACTAGAGTGTACGGCTGGCTAGCTCGTGCGGCTGACAAGCTTATGTGTTTGCCTGGCTCGTCTGGTGACGGGGCGGAGCCTGCCCTGAGCTGAGCCGAAGGGCCCCGTCCAAAGCCCCGCTACGACACGAGACTCTAGTCCCTCGCCCGGTTCTTAATCCAGATAGGCGAGCCCATGAACCCGAACGCCGCGCGAATTTGGTTCTCAAGAAATCGCTGATAAGAAAAATGCAGCTTGACCGCCCGGTCTGTAAAAAGAACAAACATAGGTGGCGCAACTCCCGCCTGCGTCATGTAAAGAATTTTCACGCGCTTGCTCACCGGAACGGAGGCGCGGTCGAAGTCAACCGTCTTCAGGAATCGGTTCATCTCGCCGGTGGTGATGCGCTTGCGCCGCTCAGCCGCGACTTTCTCGATCAGCGGAAGAATTTTTTCCGTCCCCTTGCCGGTGTGCGCGGAGAGAAATATCACCGGAGCATAAGCCAGAAATTTGAGCCCATAGCGCAATCGCTCTTCGTAAAGAGCCCGGTCCTGCGGGCGCTTGGCATCTTGTATGCGAGCGGTTCGAGACTGGCTGATTGCGCGCTTCTCGCCGCTCGCCACCAGGTCCCATTTGTTGACCACGATAATCATCGAGCGTCCGCTCTCATGGGCATAGCCGGCGATGCTCGCGTCGAGATCGCTGACGCCTTCGGTGGCATCCACCATAAAAAGCACAATGTCAGCATCTTCAATATTTTTGCGCGCCATGACCACCGACAGCTTTTCGGCCATCAGCTTGGTCTTGCCCTTGCGCCGGATGCCGGCCGTATCAACGAAGCGAATCTTGCGCCCCTTGTACTGGATGACTTCGTCAATCGAATCCCGCGTAGTGCCTGCGATGGGAGACACGATAGCGCGGTCAGTGCCCGTGAGTCGATTCAGCAGCGTCGATTTGCCAACATTCGGATGCCCGATGATGGCCACCTTGACCTCGTGCGGCTCCTCGGGAGGTGTTGAGCCTTCCTCCGTTTCTTCCCCGGTGACCTCAGCGCTCGCCGAGGTTGCCTTTGCGCTCGCCGGCAGCACCAGAAGGATGGCGTCGAGCAGATCGTCAACGCCCCGTCCATGCTCAGCCGAAATCGGAAACATGTTCCGCATTCCAAGCACATGAAACTCGTCGAGCAGTCCATCCTGCTTGTCGGAGTCCATCTTGTTGACGGCCAGAAAGAGCGGCTTGCCGGTTCGCGCCAGCAATCGTGCCAATTCGCGATCGGGGCCCGCAATCTCGGTGCGAGCATCGACGACCATAACGATGGCCGCCGCTTCCTCGAAAGCAACCTTGGCCTGCCGGAAAATCTCCGAAGGTATGAAATCTTTATCGTCGGGAACGATGCCACCCGTATCCACCACGCGAAACTCGTGTCCCCGCCATTCCACCTCGCCGTAGAGGCGGTCGCGCGTGATGCCCGGCTCGTCTCCGACGATCGCTCGCCGCGAACCCGTCAGATGGTTGAAGAGCGTCGATTTGCCGACATTAGGACGGCCGACGATGGCGACAAGTGGGGATGTCTTCTTTTTGCTCAAAGTGGCAGATGAGTTACGAGGTCCATGCCGCTATTATAGAGACTTCGTGCCTCCCTCATCCCATCCCGTGATCCCGCCAGAAACTCGGCCGACGGGATTCTCCCTCTACCAGTTCTTCGCACCCGGCGGCCTACTCTCGAAAACCCATCCCGCCTACGAGTTTCGTCGCGGGCAGTTGCAGATGGCCCAGGCCGTAGAAGAGGCGCTCGAAGAAAAGCGCCACCTTATCGTCGAGGCCGGCACGGGTACCGGCAAGACACTGGCTTATCTGCTGCCGATTATCCGCTCCGTGGCCCGATCCGGCCGCCGCGTCATCATTTCAACCGGCACCAAGAATCTCCAGGAGCAGCTTTTCTTTAAAGATGTACCAGCGCTGGAACGCGCCCTGTTCCCCGAAGGTGATCGCAAACTGAGCGTCTGTTACATGAAAGGCCGCAACAACTATCTCTGCCGCAAGAAACTCTTCGATCTGACCGACCAGCCCGTCCTCACCGGACTGGAGGAAATCGAGCATTACCGCGCCATCGCCGCCTGGGAGAAAACCACCCAGACCGGAGATCGCGCGGAACTCGCGGAACTGCCCGAGACCAGCGCTCTCTGGCACAAACTTGACGCGCGTGCCGACACCTGTCTCGGCCAGAAATGCAAGGAATACGACCGCTGCTTCATCACCGAGATGCGGCGGAGAGCGGCGGAAAGCGACATCATCATCGTCAATCACCACCTGTTCTTCGCCGATCTCTCGATTAAACTCGAAGCCGAGGGCGCGCCCGACGCCGGAGTGCTTCCCGATTGCGGCGCCGTCATCTTCGACGAAGCGCACGAACTGGAAGAAGTGGCCGGCAACTACTTCGGCATCTCGGTCAGCAACCTCCGGATGGACGAACTAGCGCGCGATGTCGAACACTTGCTGCAGCGCGAGAAACTCTACACGCCTCAGATGTCGGGAGCGATTCAGTCACTGCGAGAGCGTTCGCAGCTTTTCTTTGCGCTGCTGCCCCCGAGCGAAGGCCGGTTTGCCTTCGATTCCCGCCGTGAGTTCCTCGAAGAAAACGGCGAAGAGTTTCTCGCCCTCCAACAATCGCTGTATCGCCTGGCCGCGGAACTGGAGCAGCTTCCACAGAAGCCGGAAGAAGTCTTCGCACTGGTTCGGCGAGCGCAGCAACTGCAGGTGCAACTCCAATTCGTGATGGAGAACGAGGATCCGAACACCGTCTTCTGGATCGAGCGCCGTGGCTTTCGTGGAGCGCCGGGCGTCCCCGCCCGTCCGCTCGTCCGCCCGCCCATCCGGCCAGCTTTGAAAGGGCGTGGCTTCAGCCACGCCGCAAGCAACTCTCTTGAGAATGGGGCTTCAGCCCCTGAGGGAAAGCGTCCTGCCCGCTCGAATGTTTATCTGCAGGCAACTCCGATTGAAGTGGGCCAGATTCTCCGCGAGTGCCTGTGGTCAAAGCTGGAGACCTCGGTGCTGACCTCGGCAACGCTCGCCGTCGGCGGCGGTTTCGAGTACATACGGCAGCGACTGGGACTTGATCACGCCCGCGAATTGATCGTCGCCTCCCACTTCGATTACCAGACCCAGGCGATTCTGTACGTCCCGCCAAATCTTCCCGACCCGCGCACCCCGCAATTTTCCAGCGAGGCTGCTGGCGTTATTCGACGTTTGCTGGAGATTACGCGAGGCCGCGCCTTCGTACTCTTTACCAGTTACGCGCAGATGAACGATGTCTACGACCGGCTTCTCGGCCAGCTGGATTTTCCGATGCTCAAACAGGGCGACGCTCCAAAATCGGCTCTGCTCGAGGAGTTTCGCATAACTCCCAACGCCGTGTTGTTTGGCACATCTTCGTTCTGGCAGGGAGTGGACGTACAAGGCGAACAACTGAGCTGCGTAATCATCGATCGCTTGCCGTTTGCCGTGCCGAGCGACCCCATCGTGGCGGCGCGCGTGAAAGCCATCGACGCCGGCGGCGGCAACGCCTTTTTCGAATACCAGGTGCCGAGCGCATTCATCACCCTGAAGCAGGGATTCGGCAGATTGATTCGATCGCTGCACGATCGCGGATTGCTGGCGCTGCTTGACAACCGAATTTTGAAGAAGCAGTACGGTCGCGTCTTCCTAGAGAGTCTGCCCTGCTACAGCCGTACCACCGACCTGAGAAAAGTGGAAGAATTCTTTGGGCTTTAGTGTGGTGTGGCTTGTGTGGTGGCGGGGCTTTGCCCCGCGCCTTCAACGGAGCCAAGCCACGTCACCACACAAGCAGAATGAATCCAGAGTTATTCGGCAGCCGCTTCTTTATCGACAATCACCTTCAGGTGCGTAGTCACGTCCTTGTGCAACTTGATGGGGACGATGAACTCGCCGATAGTCTTGAGCGATTCATGCAGCTGAATCTTGCGCCTATCGATGTGAAAGCTCTTCTTCTCGAGCGCCTCGGCAATGTCTCCCGCCGTGACCGATCCAAATAACTGATCGCCTTCTCCGGACTTGCGCAAAAACTTCACTTCAAGCCCATCAAATTGTTTGGCCAGCGCTTCGGCCTCGGTCTTTTCCTTGGCGGAACGGCGCACGGAGGCGGCCTTCATTTGCTCGATGACCGTCTTGTTGGCAACGGTCGCCTCAATCGCCAGTTTCTTGGGCAGCAGAAAATTCCGCCCGTATCCCTCGGCGACTTTCACCACCTCGCCGCGGTTGCCCAGCTTGGGCACATCTTCTTTGAGGATGACTTCCATCAATAACTCCGTTCCGTTAAAATCTGGTCGCTAGTCGCTAGTCGTTAGTCGTTCGCAAATCTTGATTGCTCAAGTGCACCTCGAACGAAGAACAACTGACGACCAACGACGACTTTGAATTTACTGAGCGCGGCCGGCGAACGGCAGCAGGGCGATGTTGCGCGCCTGCTTGATCGCCCTCGAAAGGCGGCGCTGGTGCGGCGTGCACACGCCGGTCAAGCGGCGCGGAGTGATCTTGCCGCTCTCCGCCACGAACTGCGCCAACAGACGCACATCCTTGTAATTGACCGCTTCGATCTTCTCCACGCAGAACTTGCAAACTTTCTTGCGCCGGAAAAATTTACGGCCCCCTTCACGGGATCCGCCCGGACCTCCGCCAGGACGCGGACCGCGTGGCGGACCGCTGCGCTCCGGCCGATCGCCACCAGTACGTTCCGGACGGCTTTCGCCGTGGGATGAACCCGATGACCCTGATCCCGCCGACGTAGTTGGTGCTTTCGTTTCTTCTGCCATAATGCTCCTGCTTTCTAAAAATCCTGTTTTCTAAGAATTGCTTTCCAAAAATCCCGCCCTCTAAGAATTCGGCTTTGGGAAGGGCACGGCTTCAGTCGTGCCGTAAAATGCGATAAGAACCCGGGCTCTAGCCCCTGAGGTCCACTTCCGCGCCCGCGCGCCAATTCTCGGCTAAACCGGCGCCGAGGCCGGCGTGGCCTCGGGTGTTGCTGGCGTTACCGGAGCGGCGGCCGCCGCGGCCGGTTGGGCGCTGGCTTTCTTTTTCGAGTCGCGGATCTTCTTGATCTTGTCGAGCCGCTTCAGTTCTTCATCCGTACGTACGGTGAGGAACTTGATCACCGGTTCAGTCACACGCAGTCGGCGTTCCACCTCGTGCACAACAGCGCCGGCTGCTTCGATCATCATCAGAACGAAGATGCCGTCGTTGAACTTACCCACCCGGTATGCCAGACGCCGCTTGCCCCAGACCTCGCTCTTGGCCATTCCGCCGGAGGAGCTCACGGAAGACTCGAGAGTTGAAATCAGCTTGCTCAGATCCTCTTCCACCATGTCGGGCCGTACGATAAACATCAATTCATATTTACGATTCATTCGGTATCTCCAAAGTCTCTAACTCCGTGTGGTGACGGCGCTCTGCCCCGTCCAACCGGAGCAAAGCCCCGCCACTACGCAAAAACGCTATTGCAACTCGTCCGGTTCGTTCTTACGATTGAACCGGTTCATCGCCGCCGCCGGTCCTTCTTTCAAAATCACCTCAACGGCTTGCCCTGCTGTGTCGAGCACTTCATCTACAACCTTCTCCTGCGCCTTACGAAACGGCGTCAGCACATATTTCACGCCGTCCACAACTCTACGATCAGGCGCGATTCCCAGCCGAATCCGCAAGAACTCGTCCGTGTTCAGCGCGCCGAGGATGGATTCCATCCCGTTGTGCCCCGCCGAGCTTCCCCGCTGCCGTATGCGAATCGTGCCCAGCGGCAGGTCCAGTTCGTCGTAAATCACAATCAGGTCGCGACTCACATCGACCTGATGTTCCGCCACCAGTTCCCGCACCGAAAGCCCACTCAAATTCATGTAGGTTTCCGGCTTGGCCAGGACCACCGGCTCCCCGGCGATCGTTTTATTGTCCATCAATGCCCGCGCGGTTAGAGCGCGGCACTGGCGATTTCTAACTTCAATCCCGAGCCCGTTCGCGATCCGATCGATGGCCAGGAACCCCAGATTATGCGGCGTGAACTGGTACTCGATTCCGGGATTCCCTAAACCGACAATCAGTTTCACGCAAATTAGCTCTTAAGCTCTTACGCTCTTGGCCTTAGCTCGTAGCTCGAGGCTCGTAGCTCAAGGCTCGTAGCTCAAAGCTATTTCTTCTCTTTCTTCTCGGACTTCTCCGCCTTCTCCGGCTTGGCCTTGCCCTTGGCATCGCCCTCGGCCTCGCCTTCACCCTCGACTTCCTGCTTGCCCTTCTTGATGACCTCGGGTTCAGCCGGAGCCGCCGTCGCATCCGCCACCACCTCCGGAGCCGCAACCACTTCTTCTTTCACCGTGGTGATGTGCGCGATCATCTGGTTCTCGTCGGTCAGGAACTTCAGCTTTGGGTCGTGCGGCAGGTCTTTCACGCGCACTTCGACGCCGAACACAAGGTGGCTGATGTCGACTTCGATATTCTTCGGAATATCCGCCGGAAGACACTCAATCTCGATCTCACGCAGCAGTTGTTCGAGAATGCCGCCCTCCGTCTTCACGCCCACCGCCTCGCCTTTAAGCACGACCGGAACCGTGACCGTCAGCTTCTTGTCCATCGCGATGCGCTGCAAATCGACGTGCAGCAGCGTCCCCTTAATGGGCTCGAACTGCCAGTCCACAATCATAGCCTTGACGCGATCGCTATCTAGTGCCAGGTCGAAAATCGTGTTGTGCCCGCTCTCCGACTTCAAAATGCGCAGAACCTGCCGCGGATCGACCGCGACCGCAGCCGCGTCTTTACCCGCGCCATAGACTACGGCGGGAACTTTTCCGTCGCGGCGTACGCGCCGGGCGGCGTTCTTGGTGCCTGGTTCGCGCTTCTGCGCTTCCAGAATGCTGATATCCGTTGCCGTTGCCATAATTCCGTTTCCGTCCTTCTCTGTTGAAAAACACCCGTGTGGTGGCTGACTCTGCCCCGCAATGGTCAAAATGTCCAGTCGACTTGCCGTTCGAAAATCTAATTAAAAAGTCTGCTCACCGAAGTCTCTTCGTGAATCGACTGAATCGCCCGCCCGATCAGTCCCGCGATCGAAAGCACCTTGATCTTCGGGACTTGCCGTGCCGCTTCCGTCAGCGGGATCGTGTTCGTCACCACCACCTCGGTAATCGGAGAGTCCACAAGATTCTCTACCGCCGGTCCGGAAAGCACCGGGTGCGAGCAGCAGGCATACACTGAGCCCGCGCCATTTTCAATCAGCGCCTGCGCGACCTTCACCAGCGTTCCCGCCGTGTCGATCAGATCGTCGATGATGAGACACGTTCGGCCGCTGACTTCGCCGATCACGTTCATTACTTCCGCCACGTTCATCTCGACGCGCCGTTTATCCACGATGGCCAGCGCCGCATCCATCTTCTTGGCGAAAAAGCGCGCGCGCTCCACACCGCCTGCGTCCGGCGAAACCACGGTCAGATCCGGCAGATTCAACTTCTTGAAGTAATCCACCAGCACCGGCGACGCGAACAGATGGTCCACCGGAATATTAAAAAATCCCTGCAACTGCGGCGCGTGCAAATCCACAACCAGAGCCCGGTCCGCGCCGGCGGTAGTCAGCAGATCGGCCACCAGCTTCGACGAAATCGGCACCCGCGGCTTGTCTTTCCGGTCCTGGCGCGCATAGCCAAAGTACGGAATCACCGCCGTAATGCGCCGCGCCGAAGCGCGCTTGAGCGCATCCATCATCAGCAACAGTTCCATCAGATGCATGTCCACCGGCTGGCAGGTAGGCTGCATCACGAACACGTCGGCGCCGCGGACGTTCTCCTGGATCTGCACATACGCTTCCCCGTCCTTGAAGCGCGTGACCAGTGCCTGTCCGCGCGTCAGGCCAAGAAAGTGGCAGACCTCATTGCAGAGCGCCTCATTGGCGGTTCCACAGAAAACTTTGAATCGGTCGTCGACCCGGGCGCGCTGCGGCTTGCGTTCCGTTTTCTCGTCCGTGATCGGCTTTTTCTCCGCTACGGTTTTTTCGGCGATCGTTTTTTCCGCGATCGGTTTTTCGGCAGTCGTGGTCGCTACTGTGGCCATAGGCAGTTCTCAGTTCCCGCTTCTAAGTTCTCAGGCTTGGGGCTCCAGCGTCTCGACTGAGAACTGAGAACTGGCGACTGAGAACTGGTTGATCTGGCTGGGCCGCTAGGATTCGAACCTAGACAAAGTGCTCCAAAGGCACTTGACCTACCATTAGTCGACGGCCCAGTGAAACGATTGGAGTGCTGTTTGCCCCCCAATTGTCGTTCAATCACCGCCGTTTTAACAACAGTCTTTTATGTAGCGGCAACAATCGAAAACCAACCATCGGAAATCAGCGACCCAGACTTCTTTTCCAATACTGCTGGCGCGTCAACGTACTGGTCGCCACCGCCTTCAGGCTTTTTTTTTGCAGACGCCTGGCCGCCTGCGCGGCCTCGCCCGGCGACCGGAATAGCCCATACAGGGTTGACCCTGACCCGGAGAGCGCAGCGTAGCGCGAACCTGCCCGCTCCAACTCACCTTTTATGTCACGCAATTCGGGATATTTAGGAAAAACGACCTTCTCGAAGTCGTTTTCAATCCCGGTACGGACAAGGTCGGAAAGCAATTTTCCGGCCCGGCTCCCGCCCTTTGCGGAAGCACCGGTGTTGGGGTAACCCCTGCTTAAACCACTAAGCCACGCCGAAAGCGCGCGGCCAACCTCACCCAGTCTATCGGACGAGTGCGCCCCCGTCAATTGACGCGTAGGCGCAGCCGCCCCCGGCTGTCCAGCTGAGCGAAGCTCGGCAGCTCTTTCCGGCACCACGAGCGCATCCCAATCAGAAAACGCCTGTGGCGTAGAGACCCCAATCTCAGGCGTTACCACCACCATAGGAATTGCGGGGAGATCCGGCAGAGGATAAACCTCCTCGCCGCGTCCCACTCCCAACACCGTTCCTCCCACCAGAAACAGCGGCAGGTCCGATCCCACTTCGGCCGCAATCCGCAGACGCAACCCGCCAGATAATCTCTTCTTGAGCGCAAGCTCCAGCGCAACCATAGTCGCCACCGCATTCGAAGACGCCGCGCCCAGCCCGCCCCGCACCGGAAGCCGCTTCTCGATCTCGATGCTGACTCTGCTCTTAGCGCCAAGTTCATCCAGCAAGCGCTCGGCCATGCGATAGCAGGTATTCGAAGAATCCAGCGGCACCCGCGAGTCTGTGCACAGGATTTCAATCCCACCGCCGCGCCCAGGGTTTCGCTTAACGCTTCGATCGACGCTAACTCGAATCACGTCATGCAGCGCGATCGTCTGGTAAACCGTGCGCAGATCGTGAAATCCGTCCGCCCGCGCGGCCCCGATGTAGAGCCCGAGATTGATCTTCGCAAAAGAACGAACCGCAACTGTCATCATTAGGAAATCGCAGGAAGGGGAATTGTAAGCGATTTGGGTAGAAGAGAAGCTACCTCCCTTATTGCTTTCACGCATGTGGAAAAGATCACAAGAAGGCGACGCGCCAATCCGCGATACCAAAGCTTTGCCGCTTGACGTGTCTGATTTATTTGTTCTATATTGTATAACAAATGAAGCGTGGAGAACTTCTCGGATCGCTGGAGCACATAATCCTGCTCGCCCTGGTGCGTGCGGATGGTGACGCTCATGGAATGATCGTGCGACGCGAGATTGAACAACGCACTGGCCGCAATATTTCGATCGGTGCCGTCTATGCCACTTTGGAGCGACTCGAGGAAAAAGGGTATGTCAGTTCATTCACTGGCCAGCCGACGCCCCAGCGCGGAGGCCGGGCGAAGCGGCTTTTTCGCGTCGAGGCGGCCGGTAAACGAGCGCTGCAGATATCCGGACAAACGATTCGCAGCATGACGGCTGGCCTAAAAGATCGCTGGGGTACGATATGAGCCGCTCTTCGCCGCTGCCATTCGCTTGCTGGCTTTTCGAATCTGTTCTGCCCGGCCCCTATCGAGAGGCCATGTTAGGCGACCTCGTCGAGGAATACACCCTTCGCATCGATTCCACGTCATCGTTCACCGCGTCCATCTGGTTTTGGAGTCAAGCCTGTCGTTCCGTACCCTCCATGATCCGCTCCTCGTTGCGGAGCCGAAATTGCTTCATTAGCTTGAGCGTAGCCACGGGCATATACCTCTTCATTGAAATGCTGAAGTTCGCTGCGGATTTCACGATCTCGAAGTTGTTTGCTCCAGGTCAATCGGCGCATGTCGTCCTTGCGCCCATCGTGTTTCTCTTGGCAAATGCCATCGGCGGTTGCGTTGCTGCCCGAATTCGCCGCGGCGCACCGACCTTTCTGGCATTGCTCGTGACGATTACGGTTGCCGTTCTGATCGACCTCAAGGGTTGCAGCATACCCGTGCCGTGGTGGTACCAGTTTGGATTTCTCACCCTGGGGCCTCTCTCGGTTTTGGTAGCCCCGGCGTTTCTTGGGCGCTTGAAGCAGCGAGGACTCGTCATGTAATTGGTTCGCACACCCGATCGCGGACCACTAATTTGTGGCAGAAAGGCAGAGTATGACAATCAACTCTTGGACTTTGAAACGTTGGGCTGTGTGCGGCGTCGGTTTGGTGTCCTTAGCTGCTGTAGTACTGGCGACGGTCAGACTGACTCAGCAACAGCAAGTGGAGGCCGACAGCAATCGTGTCTTCGAACTTCGGATTTATCACGTTGTGCCGGGCAAACTGCCGGTAATGGAGTCTCGGTTTCGCGACAAAACTTCAAAAATACTCGCCCGGCACAACCTGAATGTCCTGGGTTACTGGGAAACAGAAGACGGTTCGGACAATTCTTTCATTTTTCTTCTGGCCCACGCGAGCCGCGAGGACGCGAAGAAAAACTGGGAGGCAATGCGGGTAGATCCCGAGTTTCAAGAAATCCTGAAATCGGAGCAAGCGGAAAAGACCCTGGAAAAAGCCGATGTGACATTCATGCGTCCGACGGACTTTTCACCCTTGAAATAGGGCGACGGGAGTAAACAGTTTCCGAGGCTGGCCCAACATGAGTACCGCCAAGTTTCGCTGGGGACGGCGTTAACACCCAAAACGTCTTCCGGGGATCAACGGGCGGCAAAAGCCTTTCAGGCCTTTATTAACAGAACCCAAGGCGCACCGATCCTTTGCTACACTCCCTATTCATGCCCCCAACTACCTACCTCGAAGCCATCCGCCAGGGAATCTGGGAAGAAATGGAACGCGACCCGACCGTTTTCTGCATCGGCGAGGATATCGGCATCTACGGCGGCGCTTTCAAAGTTACCGACGGCTTCATCGACCGCTTCGGTCCCGAGCGCGTGATCGACACTCCCATTGCCGAGTCCGCCATCGTCGGCGCCGCCTTCGGTGCCGCTCTCACTGGATTGCGCCCCGTGGCCGAGTTTCAATTTATGGATTTCATCGGCTGCGCCTTCAATCAGATCGTCAACATGGTCGCGTCGGCGCACTACCGTTGGGGAGCTCCGGCTCCGCTCGTGCTCCGCGGCCCCAGCGGCGGGAATGTGCATGGCGGGCCGTTCCACTCGCAGAATCCGGAGATGTGGTTTGTGCACGCGCCCGGGCTCAAAGTTATCTGCCCCGCCACGGCTTACGATGCCAAGGGACTGATTAAGGCGGCGATTCGCGACCACAACCCGGTGATTTTTTTCGAGCACAAGTATCTCTATCGAAGAATCAAAGAAGAAATTCCGGGTCCGGAAGACGACTATGTGGTTCCGATTGGCAAGGCGCGGGTGGCGCGCGAGGGCCGTCATCTCAGCGTGATTACCTACGCTGCCATGCTGTATACCGCGCTTGAAGCCGCGGAGATCCTGAGTAAGGAAGGAATCGAAATCGAAATTCTCGATTTGCGTACGGTCTCGCCGCTCGATCGCGAGGCCGTTACGGCGACCGTGAAAAAGACGAACAAAGTCATCATTCTGCACGAACATATGCGCACCGGAGGTTTGGCCGGAGAGATTTCCGCAATCGTCAATGAAGAGGCCTTTGACGATCTCGACGGTCCCATCGTCCGGCTGGCGTCGCTCGATACGCCGGTGCCGTTTTCTCCGCCCCAGGAGGAATTTTTTCTGCCTAAGGTCTCCGATCTGGTGCGCGAGGCTCGGCGGCTGCACGCATACTGATTGTTTTCTCTACAAGCTTTCGCTCGCACCGTGGGTTTTGCCGGACTCTCCACCATCCTGTTATATTGGCCTGACAAGCGGCTGTCTAAGTCAATCCGCTGTGATCACCGGCTATGCTTTTCTAGTAGGAGCAGGACCATGGGAATGACCATCGGCCGCAAGGTCTTCTGTTACGTCCTGATCGCCGCTTTGGCTTGTTCCAACCTCGTCTTCGCGGCACCCAAGAACAAGGACAAAGACAAAGACAAAGAAAACGCCGAGGTCAAATTCACCGCGCGCGCTGAACTCGTGTTGGTCCCCGTGCTGGTGGCCGACAAGTCCGGCAATCACATCACTGGACTTAAGCAGGAAGACTTCACGGTGCTCGAAAACGGCGCCGAGCAGAAGATTGCCACGTTTGAGGAGATTACCAGCGACGCCCACCGGATTCCGCATCAGCAGAAACCTAACGAATTCAGCAATTCCGTGGCGAGCGGTCCGTCCGCCCGCCGCATCACGCTTATGGTGCTTGACCTGCTGAATACGCGCTTTATGGATCAGGCCTATGCGCGCCAGGACTTGCTCAAATATCTAACGCAATCCGTGGATCAGCGGGAGCCGACTGCCCTTTACACCCTGACTCGCAGCGGCATTCACGTAATCCATGATTTCACCACCGACCCTCGCGTCCTGGTGGCGGCTCTGCATAAGGTTAAGGGCGACGCGTATCAGATGGTCGATAGCGAGTCCGATGTGGAAGCGATCACGGGAACGGCCAGCCCCGACGGCAGCGCGGGAGTCGATCCCGGCGCGGTGCAGAGCGAATCCCAAAAACTCCAGACCATGATGGAAGACCACGAACTGAATTTTCAATCGTTCCAGCAACGCCTGGCCATCACCTACACCTTGCAGGCCATGCAACAGGTCGCGCAGGCGATGGCGGGGTTTCCGGGACGCAAGTCGCTGATCTGGGCGAGCGGCGGATTCCCCTTCAGCGTCAGCGACAATACCATGCAACTCGCTCCTGCGGGCCGCGACTCGCTCATCGATGTGCTGCCCATGTACGAACATACCTGGCAATTGCTGAATAATGCGCAGATCGCGCTCTATCCAGTGGATGTAAAAGGACTGCAGGCCGTGGGCATGCCCAGCGCGTCGGTGGGCAACCCAGGGAAAAACTATACCCGCAACATGACTTGGCGGAACCTGGATACGCAGGCGACTCTCCAGACCTTTGCTTCCATGACCGGAGGCCGCGCTTATTACAACTCCAACGATCTGGTAAAAGGCTTTCGCAATGCGGTCAGCGATTCTTCCGAATACTACATGTTGGGCTATTATCTGGATCGGTCGAAGACCAAAGCGGGCTGGCGCAAGCTGGCGGTGAAAGTGAAGCGCGATCATGTGGAAATACGCGCGCGCAACGGCTTTTTTGTGACCAATGCCACCACCGATCCCCAGAACAGCCGCGACGGCGACATTGCGTCGGCGTTAGAATCGCCACTGGATTTCAGCTCCCTGCCGTTGAGGGTGCGCTGGAACAAAACCGAACCTGGCAAAGACCCTGGCAAGAAACACGTGCTTTATGAAATGCATTTGGAGCCCGATCCGGCGCTGATCGATGGCTCCGACAACAACCATGTGGTGATCGAATTCATGGCGATGGCGAAGACTCCCGAGGGCAAGCCGGTCGATCCACCGACCGGCAAGAAAGTTGACGCGCATTTGACCCAGGACAAATTAGCGGCGGTTCAGCAACTCGGCTTGGCCTACGCCGGCGCTCTGGAGCTGGCCCCCGGGGAATATACTGTCCGTTTCGTTGTGCGCGACGACCTCAGCGGACGCATCGGCTCGGTGGCCGCGCCCTTGAAGGTAGAATAGTCGGGCGCGCGCTGCAGCGTGCGCGACTTACAATGAACCGATCTTTTCCGAGGATCTGAAATGCGCAATTTTATTCTGGGGATTGTGGTCACCATTCTGGTTTTGGTGATTGGCGGTCTTGGCATTGCGCTACTCGGCTTTGCGCCGACCAATTCCAACACGTCGCCGCCGAAACTGGAGCGGCAAATCGCCATGAGCGCGCTCGATGCTTCAATGGAACGGCACGCTCCCCGCCTTAACAATCCGGTGCCGCCAACCGACGAGAATCTGATTGCGGGCCTCAAAATCTATACCATGAATTGCGCGGGATGCCATGGCGACATCAGCCGCCATCCGTCGGTGTTTGGGAAATCCTTCTATCCTCCGGCTCCGAGCCTCATCCTTCATCCACTCGACGATCCGGAATGGCACGTGTTTTACGCAATTCGGACCGGCGTGCGCTACACCGGCATGCCCGCATGGGACAAGACTCTCCCCGAGTCCGACATTTGGAAGGTCACGGCGTTTCTCACCCGTATTGAGAAGCTGCCCCCTGCCGTGCAGGACTACTGGAAAAAAGCCAGCGGCGCAGAGGCTCCCACGGCCGAGCCCGAAGGACATAGCGACCACAAGATGTAGGTTGCGAGGCTATCCCGGCGGGTAGCTGAAATTGATGGTGATGGTGGTTTGAGTTGCCGCCGCGTGGCCGTTGAGCGTATAGGGCTGGAACCGCCACTGCTTGACCGCCGCAATTGCCGCCTGGGCAAGAATGAAGTATCCGCGGACAATCTTCAGGTCTTCGATGCTGCCATCGCGCCCGATCCGCGCCTGCAGTACCACCGGACCGTGGAGTTTCTGCGCTAACGCTGCGGTTGGATACACCGGATTCACGGTGTGAACCAGCAGCGCGCGTTCCGCTTCTTCGTTGACCGCCACCGGTTCGCTGAATTGTTGAGTTCCAGCCGGCTGTGGCTGTGGCGCCGATACCGGCATCATTTGTGCCGGACCCACCGTCACCACTACCGGCGGCGCAATGGGCGCCGAATTCTTCATGCTATCCGGAATCGCCGCTCGTTCCTTGCGGATTGGCGCCACCTCATGGCGCTCAACTGTCGGCATGGGCAACGGAAAGTCTGGGGCTTTCCGCAAAGGGATCAGCGTTTCCGCTAACGTGGACTCGCTGGCGACCACTCCGAGCGACGGCTTCTGTCCATTGGAAGAATCTCCGTTGAAATCCGCATCCAGTTGGCCGTCGATGGCGTGCGAGTTAGCGGGCGAAACGGCGGGTTTGCCGGCGGGAAAAAACGATGCTGCCCACTCCGACAAAGAGCGGACTTCCTGTTCTCCTGCCAGATACTCGATGATCGCGTGCGATCGCCAAACACAAAATGCCGTCGCCAGCACAAGCACCGCAACGAAAACCCCACGGAACCCTTTTGCAGGGCTGCGGGGTTGTGCCTCTTCTTCTTCTTCTTCGTAGCTCGCGGTTTCGCCGCCGTCATCCTCCGCTGGATCGACGTCCAGGTACTCGATTGGCTGAGTTTCCTGACCATGCTGTGGTGGGTCGGCGTCAACAGAATCGGCAGGGCTGCTAACGCTGGCTCTGTTTTCTGCCCCTAAATCGGCAGCATCCTCCGCCTTCAATGGCTGCATCTTCTCGCAGGCTTTGGCCAGCACCGCATCGGCTTCCTCGGGAGAGATGGGGCGATAGATGAGAAAATCAAGCCGGTTGTCGCGCAGCTCCAGATGCGTGGGATCGTGATCGACGACGGCGACGGCAATCGTGTCCCGATTCACGGCAGACTCACGAGCGCGCTTCAACAGGAAGCTTGCCTCTGGTTGGTCGGCCCAGTCCGCGATCACGCACGAAAAGGCTCGCTTCTTCCCTTTTTCGATGGCAGTAAAAATGTCCGAGCAAGCTTCCACACGGATCCCCGCGTCACCGCAGGCCGCGGTCATTGCCTGGTTCGTCTCGAAGTTCTTGGAAAACAACAGGGCGCGGAAAGCCATTGCGGCAATAGATTATCGGGATTCGCTTCGCCGCGGTAGGTAACCGGCGGGTAATTGCCGCGTGGAATCTGGCCAACCTCGCGGCAGAGGCCAGATTCCTCAATAAAAGCGGTGGTGACCTTCGTAACTGGTTGCTGCTCGATCTCACCCCACCGAGATCAAATTTCAGCCCACGCTCGGGACAGCTCATGGCGGAGCTTCTGCTGTATTTCCTGCTGTTCCTGGATCTCTTGCTGCATTTCCTGCTGCTGCTCTTGAATTTCCTGTTGCCGCTCTTCCTCCCGCTCTCGCATTTCCTCTTCTTTTTCTTTCAATTCCTGTTGCTTTTCTTGCAGTTGCTCCTCTGCGTCTTTCCAGCAACTTGCGTGCTGCCGCAATGCTTCTCGGATGGCTGGGGCCGCGCGGGCGACCTCAGCTGAGGCGCGGCTGACTGCCTGCTCGGTCTCTGCCGCGATGTCCAGGTCCAATGACTCTTCCAGCAGATTGCCCGAGTCCTTCCCCTCCGGAAGAGTTAGAGTCAGATTCTGTTCTCTCTTATCGCGCATCACGGTTACGGCGGCTGTGCCCGATGTCGACCGCAGAGCATGCGTAAAGTCAGAGGAATCGCGCACCGGCTGGTTGTTGACCTTAATAACTACATCGCCGGCGCGGAATCCGGCCTTCTCCCCGCGGCTGCCTTTCTCCACCGAGCGTACCAGCACCCCTTTGCCGTCCTTAACCCCGAAGAATTCTCCTAACTGCGAAGTAAGGTTTTCCACCATCAGCCCGCTGCGCATCGATGAGTGGACGATGACGACGGACACGGGCACGTCGAAGTCCGGCATCGCGGGCATCGCCGGCATGGCGGGCATTGCGGGTACGTGCGGCTCCCAGGCCATCGACTTACGGCGGTCGGCGAGTTGCACTTTGATGGTCATGGGCTGACCGTCGCGGCTGATGCCAAGAGTCACGATTCGCCCTGAAGGCGTCTCCTTGATCATCCGGCGCAATTGGGCGGCACTCTCCACCGGAGTACCGTTCAAACTCACGATGACGTCGCGCTCGTGCAGCCCGGCTTTACCTGCGGGAGCGTCCTGATCAACCATCGTAACTTCCGCTCCGTGTTCTTCCTTCAGTTTCAGTTCTCCCAGCCGCTCCGCGGAAACATCGGCGATATCTACGCCCAAATAGGATGAGCTACCGCTTTCCTCTGAGCCACCGCTCCAGTCCCAGGCTTCGCCCTTGCTTTCAGAGTTCGACCCGGGATTCGAGCCGCTTGGTTGGCCGCTCGCCGCCAGCGTCACGGCCAGCGCAAAAGGAAACATGGAAAGCAGAAAGCGATGGATCATGGTTCCCTCCTGAATCAGAATTGCTAGTAACCTACCGGCTGATGCGGCGGAAGTTGACATTCCCCGAATTCGTGCGGACCTTCAGAACCGGGCCGCCGCCGTTGAGCTGCCCCTCGGCCGTCACCGTTTTTGGCCCCCACTGCCCGCCTTCGCTGGACACGTGAATGTCCGAGAAATCGCTGTGGACGGTGTGGCCATTGGCGATCTCAATCTCCGCCCGTATGGAGATTGCCAGATCGCTCGCAAGATAAACGGTAATGTCGCCGGCTGAAGTCTCCAGCGTGGAATTGCTGCGGCCCGCGTCCGCCGCCGCGGAAAGCAGCTTCACCACGATTCCTCCCGCCGAAGTCTCTGCCTGAACTGACGTAGCGCCATCCAGCTGGATGCTGCCTCCGCCGGTCTGGGCCTGCACTCGTCCCTTTGCGGATGCTAGCCGAATACTGCCCGCGCCCGTTTCGATCTGCGCCGGCCCTCCGATCTCCCCGAGATCGACGCTGCCTCCGCCGGTCGTGGCTTTCACCGTCCCGGCGCATTTGTCTACCCGAATGCTGCCGCCGCCCGTCTCCAGCACAGCCCCCTGCAGGCCGGAGAGAACGACCACGCTTCCGCCTCCGCTCTCCGCCTTGATCTGGCCCTTGGCGGATGCAATCTTGATATTCCCTCCGCCCGTCTCCAGAGTTACGTTGCCTTCCACGCTGCCGACCTCAATCGAGCCCCCGCCGGTGGATGCGGAAACCGAGCTGCCAATATCATCCACGCGCAGATTTCCGCCGCCACTCTGCATGTCGACGCGTCCGGCAATTCCTGCAGCGGTGACGCCGCCGCCACCGGTTTCGATTTTGGCCGATTCCAGGTTGCGCGGCACGTTGATCACAAAATCGTCGGAGCACTTCGAATCCCGCCGGCTCGACTCGGCCACAATCCACGCCGTGTCTCCTTTGACCGAGGTGTTGATCCGGTAGGACTCAAATTCGCGGCGGGCCTGCTGCTCTGAAGATGTATAAGCCTTCCGATGAATGACATATGTGACTCCCGCCTGCGATCCACCCTGAACCCGCACCGAACCCGCGGCCAACTTCACCCGCAAATTCTTCGCTCCACCCAAATCCCCAGTCATTTCCTGGACCCAGTTGCTGCCCTCGCGGTACACGCGGCTTTCCTGGCACAGCGCCAGGGACGCCAGCGCAGCCACCAATACCGGAATGCCCGCGAGTTTGATTGCTTGCTTCAATGAATGTCCTCCCTCAACTAATGGTCGCGTGGTGACGGGGCTAAGCCCTTTCGCCAACGACTGCCCTAATCCATCTCCGGCATCTGTGCCAGCATCGTACGCGCCTGCGAGCGAATCGAGACGTTCTGATCCGCCTGCGCCAGCCTGGTCAGCACCGATCGCACATTGCTGTCGGTTTTCATCGGCTCCACCAGCCGTAAGGCTTGCAGCCGCACGCCGGAATTCGTGTCGCCGATCAACGCCCGCAAAACCCCGTCCCGCACTTGCGGATCCTGCTTTACGAACCCACTCAGGCCATCCAGCGCCTTCAAACGCACGCCAGGATTGGTATCGTTCTGCAGGGCGTAGAGCAGCGCTTCCCGGACGTTCGTATCGTTGGGCGTCTGCGTCAGCACATCCACCGAGTCCATCCTCACGCCCGAGTTGTAATTGTTGCGCGCCGCGAATAACAGCAACTGCTGGATGCGCTGGTCGTTCAGCGACCCCTGCGCCTCCTGCGTCGAAACCGTGTCGTACTTGATGCTCACCTGATTCGATCCCGGCTCCTGCGTCACCGACCGGATGCCCGCAATCGACGCCGACTCCACCGGCGCGGTGTCGATCCGGTTCACCACGGCGACATCCCCGATACGTCCAGAAGCAAGAAAGTTGTAAGTTGCGCCAATGCCGCCGCCAAATCCCACGATGAAGATCGCCGCGGCCAGCGCGGGCGACATACGAATCTGGCGCAGCCACGTTGCGGGCTCCACCACCAGCCGCTGCCAGAAGCCCCCTTGCCGCGTCGTTTCCAGAGCTTCCTGCAGCCGCATTCGCGATGCCGCCAGCAGGTTCGGAGTCGGTTCCGCCACCGTTTCCGAAAGCGTCGCGTGGAACTTCCGCGTCGCTTTCAACTCGGTCGCGCATTCCGGACACCGCGCCAGGTGCTGCTCCACCTCGTACCGAGCGTCATCCTCGAGCTCGTTGTAAACGTAGAACAGAATGTTTTGCCGTACCCAATCACATTTCATTTTCGTATCCCTTCGCAGAGACGAAGACCGATTCCAAACTCATCGCATCTCCGACAACGCCGCCCGCAATTTCTGCGTCGCGCGAAACAACGTATTCTTTGCCGTCTCTTCCGTCGTATTCAGCATCTCGCCCACCGTGCGCAACTTCAGCCCGTGATAGTGCTTCAACTCGAACACCATCCGCTCCCGAGGCGTTAGCCCCGTCAATGCCGCGCCGATCTTCCGCCCCAGTTCGCGCCGCATCAAATCGCGTTCCGGATTCGCTCCCGAGCGTGCGTCGGCAAATTGCTCCAGCCGGTTGAATTCCTCTCCCGACGCGTCCACCGCGACCGGAGCATCTTCCTTGCGCACATTCCGTTTCCGCAGATGATCCAGGCAGAGATTGGTAACGATCCGGTAGATCCACGTATAGAAGGAGCACTCGAAGCGGAAACTTCCCAGATTCTTATAGGCCTTGAGAAAGGCCTCCTGATACACGTCCTGAGCGTCGGACTCCGATCCGGTCAGGTGCAGCGCCAGCCGCAGCACCGACTGATCGTAATGACGCACCAACACCTCGAAGGCCGCACGGTTGCCCTGCTGCGCCTCGCGGATCAGGCTGGTGTCGTCTATGCGGTTGCCGTGCGCTGCCAAAGAGCCCCTCATGTTCCAATCCAACGTGGGGTTCCGGATGCCGCTGTCGCTATTCTGTGCCGCCCGCCTCGGACGGTAATTGTCGCCAACCGCGATTGCTACTGCGTAAGAATCGGCCGGCATTGTCTGTCTCTGTCCCCTACAAGTGGTCAATCCCTTTTCTTGCCTTGCACAGAAATAGACGGGGCAGCAACCCGAACGTTAGCAGATTATAAGGAGTTGGCCCTTGGTTTGCTTGACAGATGAAAACAAGGCCTGTGAATGCCCGCGTGGTGAGGGCTCTGCCCCGTCCAAGTCAACATAGCGCGCCCCCGCTTAGAGGTCAAGAACGGCATTGGACTGGCTCCAGGTCAAAACTTCAGCCGCATTTCATTGGTAGCCGCAAACCCCAGCTTTTCATACAACTGCCGCCCCTCGTCGCTGGCATGCAGATTCACAGAACGGAAACCGTGGCCCTCAACCCAGGCCAGGATGGCCAGCATAATCTGCCGTGCAATCCCTCGCCGGCGAAACTCCGGCTCGGTGTACACGTTGAGGATGACGGCCCGCTGCCGGCATGGGTCTCGAGGATTGGCCGGCCAAGGACTCAGCAACACGCCCCCGCCGCCAGCAACGCGGCCGCTCGCATCCAGCGCCAGCCAGTGGCGATACGAACCATCGGCCAGAGCCCTCGCCAGCCAAGGACTTGCAACCTCCACCATCCGATCCAGCTCCTCGACCGTGCCTTCGCCCATATCGCGAAACATAGATCGCCGCTGATGAAGAATAATCGCCGCCTCGCCCCGCGTGGCTTCTCGAATCGCAATTTCAGCTTGCGACATGGTGGACTCGTGTCTCTGCGGCTCTCAAAATGTACAATAAAACAGCCGAGGCTAGCTGGAATTCATGTACGAAGTAACTGTCGAAGACACATTCGCCGCCGGACACTACCTGCGCAACTACAAAGGCAAGTGCGAAAACCCTCATGGCCACAATTACAAGATTCGTGTGACCCTCGCGGGCGCCGAACTCGACAAAGCCGGACTGCTGCTCGATTTCAAAGACCTGAAAGACGTGATGAAGCACGCCATCGACCGTCTCGACCACCAGATGATCAACGACATCGAACCCTTCACCGTCCTGAATCCCTCCGCCGAAAATCTCGCGAAGTACTTTTACGACGAAACCAACGCGCGCTTGAGCAGCGTGACCAACGGCCGGGTCAGAGTGAAAGATGTCACCGTCTTTGAGACTGATGTGACTACTGCTCGTTACAGCGAGTGAGATTATTGAGTCATTGTCATTGAATCATTGAGTGATTGAATCATTGAGTCATTGAAGGCCTTGCCTTTGAGTCTCAATGCTTCAATGACTAAATGTGTCAATGATTCAATGCTTCAAGTAACCGAAATCTACAAATCGCTGCAAGGAGAATCCACCCATGCCGGCCTGCCCTGCGTCTTCGTCCGCCTGACCGGATGCAACCTGCGCTGCTCCTGGTGCGACAGCGAGTTCAGTTTTTACGGTGGGCAAAAGATGGCGCTGCAGGAAGTGCTCACCGAAGTTGCGCGCCTGAGTCCGACCGGCGGACTGGTTGAGATCACCGGCGGCGAACCCATGCTGCAGGAGCGCGAAGTCATTCCGCTTATGGAGCAACTTCTGGATGCCGACTATCAGGTGCTGCTTGAAACCAGCGGTGAGCGCCCGCTGGCGCGCGTGCCGAAGCAAGTTATCAAGATCGTAGACGTGAAATGTCCGCACTCCGGCGAACCTGATACGTTCGTGCTGGAGAATTTGAAGGCGCTCCGGCCTCACGATGAACTCAAGTTCGTCTTGACCGGCCGCGCCGACTACGAATTCGCGCGCGACTTCGTCCTGCAACATGGGCTGGCCGAACGCGTTCACGCCATTTTATTTTCGCCTGCGTTCGAAAAGACCGCTTCCGGCGTGCGCGACACGTCGCATTGCCTCCTCGATCCGCAAGAACTAGCGCAATGGATCCTCGAAGATGACGTTCCTGCGCGCCTCAGCCTTCAAATCCATAAATTTATCTGGGACCCCGCCGCCAAAGGCGTGTAGCGCGAGCAGCTCACGCCGACTTCGCCCGCACCCGGTTCTCTGCGCGCAGATGCGCCACCACCAGCCTGATGTCGTCAAAACTTACATACGGAGGCACCGCGTCTTTGATATCTCTTAGCCTTTCGATTCCCTGCTTCAAACAAGCTGCCTCGATGAGCGGTTGCGCGTCGGGAGAAATCCACTTCGGATCCAGTTCCACCTGGCCCGTCTCAATCAGGTTCGCCACCGTGCAGATTACCGTCGCAACTTGTCGCGCCCGAATGCGGCCAATCTCCTCGAAGCTGCGTCCCTCGCTCAATAGCCGAAGAGTTTGTTCCGCTGGACTTGCTTCCCTGGTCGCAGTGTGGGCAGCGCGAGCTCCATCGCCGAAGTTTCGCAACGCCTGAAGAATTCCCGCGCCGTACACGTCGGCCTTCTTTTCACCAATGCCGGGGACCTGTTTCAACTGCGCAAAGTTGGAGGGACGACGGCGGCAGAGTTCCTCCAGCGTGCTGTCGTGCAGAATGATGTAAGCGGGAATTTTGTTTTCCCGCGCCATGTTTCGCCGCCATTCGCGCAGGTACTCTGCCAGCGCCGGATCAGCTTCCGCCGGTGCCGAATCGCGTACGCGCGACCTTTCGCGCGGGTTGTCGGAAGACAGCATCGGGGTATAGAACGACGGTAAAGACGGAGAAGAGGCGGGCGGAAGAAACGTTTTTCGCGCAGCCACTTCCGGCAATCTCACAGTCGCGGCGGCGATCTCTTTACTCAGCCATTCCAGCCTCGCGCCGCAATTGTCACAATTTCCGCAACGCTCCCACTTTGGAGTCTCACCGAAATGGAGGCAGATTTGCCGGTGACGGCAGCGCGACGAATCGGCAAAGCGGCTGATCACACGCTTTCGCTCGGATGACCGCTCGCGCTCGGCGTCGTCCGATATCTTGCTTATGAAGTAATCCAGCAGAACGTGGTCGCGCTTCTGCCAGAGCAGCACGCAATCCGCCGGACGCCCATCGCGCCCCGCGCGGCCCGCCTCCTGGTAATACTGCTCAATCGACTTCGGCAGCGACAGGTGAATCACCGCCCGCACCGCGGGCTTGTTGATGCCGAGGCCGAACGCGATCGTGCCCACCAGTACGCGCACTTCATCCGACATCCATCGTTCCTGGTTCTGCCGCCGCATGGGCGACTCCATCTTCGCGTGATACGGAATCGCCGCAATCCCGCTCTCCTCGAGATATTCGACCGTCTCTTCCACTCGCCGAATTGTCGGCGAATACACAATCACGCTCTCACCCGCATATTGCCGCAAGGCGCGGCTGAGCAACTCCAACTGCGTGCGCCCTTCGCACTCATGCACCACATAGTTCAAGTTCGTGCGATGAAAGCTGGCGATATAAAGATGCGGATCGCGCATCTGCAACTGTTTGAGAATGTCGTGCCGCACCTGGCGCGTCGCACTCGCGGTGAACGCCGCAATCGGAAGCGCCGGGAACTGCGTGCGCAGGCGGCTTAATAACCTGTAGTCCGGACGAAATTCGTGCCCCCACTCGGAAATGCAATGCGCCTCGTCCACGGCAAAGAAACCGACCGGCACCTTGCTCAGCCAATCGAAAGTATTTTCAGCGGCCAGCCGCTCTGGCGAAAGATACAGCAGCCGATATTCGCCGCGAGCGGCTTTCTCCATCACCTGCCGCCGCTCCGCTGACGCCTGCATGCTATTGATCGCCGCCGCCGGAATGCCCATCTGCGCCAGTTGCGCCGCCTGGTCCTGCATCAGCGCGATCAGCGGAGAAACCACCACTGCCGTCTTTCCCGAAATCACGGCCGGAAGCTGGTAGCAGAGGGACTTCCCGCCTCCGGTCGGCATCACCACGCAAGTGTCGTGCGCGGCCAGCAGGCTGCGGATAACATTCTCCTGCTTGGGGCGAAACTCGTGGTACCCCCAGTAGCGCCGCAGTACCTCCGTCAGGTTGGGAACATCAGGCATGCTTTCTTCGGACCTTCTCGGCAGTATAGCCTTAGTTCGATGGGCGAAGTCTGTGAGCGCTCGACAGGAAATTTGTGATGAATCGGCAAGACCCACGTAGGGACAGCCGCCCCCGGCTGTCCGAGAAACCAGTGTCGCTAAGCGTAATCTCCGACACGCACGGCTTGCTGCGCCCCGAAGCGGTCGAAGCCCTGCGCGGATCGGACCGCATTCTCCACGCCGGCGACGTGGGCAATTCCGGGATTCTAGAAGCGCTCGCGCGAATCGCGCCCGTGACGGCTGTCCGCGGTAATATCGACACCGGTTCCCGGGCGCGACTTTTGCCGGAAACGGAAGTCGTAGAAGCCGGAGGCGTCTCCATCTATATCCTGCACGATTTAGCACAACTCGACCTCAACCCCGAAGCCGCGGGATTTCGCGCCGTCGTGTACGGTCACAGCCATCAACCGAAGATCGAGGAGAAGAATGGCGTTCTCTATTTCAATCCAGGAAGCGCCGGGCCTCGACGTTTCCATTTGCCGGTGAGCGTGGGGAGGCTGGTGATTCTTAGAGGAAAACTGAAAGCCGAGTTAGTCGAGTTGAAGATATAACTAAAAATAAAAAGGCCGACTCGAAAGCCGGCCTTCTTCGATGCCTAGTTTTCGCGGGCGAGGGTGCCCGCGCCACACTAAAACTACTTCTTCGGCGCGATCGCGTCCTTCGCGGCCTTGGCCACGCGGAATTTTACGACCGTCTTCGCCTTGATCTGAATCGGTTCGCCGGTTTGCGGATTGCGTCCCATGCGGGCCTTGCGATGCGCCTTCACCAGGCGTCCCAAGCCGGGCACAACGAATACACCATTCTTCTTCGTTTCTTTAATCGCGGTATCTGCGAGATGCTCCAGAAATGTCGCCGCAGTCTTGTTGTTGGAGCCGAGTTTCTCGGCGAGGTGTCGGGTGAGTTGAGTTTTGGTCATACCAGAAGCCATGAATTCCTCCTTCAGGAACTTACAAATTTGCTTGTATCCACCGCATAATAACGCAACCAGCTGTGGAAAAGTAGCAATTTATGCAGATTTAATGCGGTTCCTAGCAAGGTACCCCTCGAAAATAGGCATAAAATGAGGGTTCTGGAGCCGATCAGCGCCAACACAGCGTATTTCGAGGGGAAAACGCAGCCTTGGGACAGCGTGGCTGCGGTTCGCGCGAACACGAGACGGACTGCCGATTTCGTGCAAACTACCGATAGGCCGCGTGGATCAATCGGCTCCACCGGCATCGCTGGAAACCCCGAGAGTGCCTTGTTCGAAAAAAATTGAAAACCAGAAGGGAAGACTTTTACGGATCGTACACCGCGGTGTGCATGCCGGCATGGCGCGCCGCTTCCTGCATCTGCTCGAGCTTCCACTTCTGCTCGTCAAGTTGCCGCTGGATTTGCGCCACGCGCTGCAGTTGCTGCGCCTGGGAGCGGTTGTACGGCCCGTCGGACTGGACGCTCCCATTGGCTGATCGAATCGAGGCGTGGAGTTGATCGATCCTGACCTGCATACCCGCCATCTTATTTTTCTGCGCCAGGATCTGTCGTTTCCACTGGTCGGCGGCGCGTTGCTGCGCCAATCGTTGTTGTGCTGATTGTTGCGCGGACTTTTGTTCCGCTAAGCGTTGTTGCGACTTGCGTTGGTCCGCCAAACGCTGCTCCGCCAGACGCTGGTCCGCTGTAGGACCTTTCTCCGAAAAAGGGTCCGCCTTCTTGCTGGTCGTTGCCGCGCCCGCACCCCCAGACATCTGACTTGGCGCCTGGTTCTCGTTCGGATCTTTGGGAAGATCCTTGTTCGTAATTACTTTGGGCTTCGCCGCCGCCGATGTATCCTCGTCGCTCTGTTTATCGCGATTTTCCCGCGCGACCTCGCCCAGCGATTGGCCATATACCGCCGACTGCATCAGGAGCGCGATGAAAAAACTTTTCAACAATATTTGTTGCACAACTCTGCGCGGCATAACCCTCCGTTCGACTTCTTCCGTGTAGGGTCAGATGTTCACTTCATGGTAGCTCGATTGATTGCGGTATATAACAACCCAAGTAACTCGTGAACGAAACCAAAGTGCCGCACAATCATGGCCAACCGGCCATCTCCACAACCTGTTGCGGGGTCATCCCGCTTTCGCGCAAATGCCGGATGCTCAGCGCGTCGCGCCGTTTCGCGAGACGAACTCCGGCGGTGTCCCGCACCAGCTCGCAATGAAAATAATTGGGAGAAGAATGTCCAAGCGCGCGCAGCAACAGCAACTGCCGCGCGGTGGACTTCAGCAAATCCGCGCCCCTGACGACCTCCGTGATTCGCATCGCCGCGTCGTCGACGACTACCGCCAGTTGGTAAGCGGGAACATCGTCCCGCCGCCACACGAGAAAATCGCCAAAGTCGAACTTATTGCCGGCGACGTAGCGCTGCCGGCCCAGATTCAGATCTGTGAACTCGACGGCATCGCCGTCGGGAACGCGAAAGCGCCAGTTCACGCCCGTCGGCTCGCTGGCCGCGCCCTTATTGTTATCGCTGCGCCCACGGCAGGTCCCGGGATACATCGGCTCATCGTCATCGTTGGGAGCGCTTGCCGACTGCGCCAAATCCTTACGCGAACAAGTGCACGGATAGAGATATCCAGCCTCGCGCAGCCGCCGCCACGCTTCCAGATAGTGCGCCCGGCGCTCGCCTTGCGAGTAAGGGCCATACCGACCGCCACAATCCGGCCCTTCAGTCCAACGAATTCCCAACCAGCGCAAATCTTCAATCATGGCGCGAGCGAATTCCGGGCGCGAACGCTGCGGATCCAGATCCTCATTGCGCAAGACTAAAGTGCCGCGATTGGCGATCGCGCGTTGCGCCGCGATCCAGAAAGTGCGGGCGTGGCCAATATGCAGAAGTCCGGTTGGCGAGGGCGCGAGCCGTCCGCGATAACTTGCGGGATGACTGGGAGAAATGCCGGGCGACGATGGACGCACGAAAGCATTCTAGCGGGGGTCGCCATGTCGCACGGTCGCAAAGCGGCAGATCGCGTACAATTTTGAAGGACAAAGGAGAGTGGAATGACGCAGAAAATTATCGAGGTAATCGGGACCTCAAAGGAAAGTTTTGCCAAAGCGGCCGAGCAAGCGGTTGCGGAAGCGGCGAAAACTGTGCGAGGCATTAAATGGGCGCACGTCGATTCGCTCGATATGCAACTGGACGGGGCAAAAGTTCTACAGTACCGCGCCAACACCAAGATCTATTTCGACGTCGAGCACTAACGTAGCGCCGCCGTCCCGGCGGCTGTGCGGCGGGTCTCCTCGCCCACTCAGGGCGCGACCGGAAAAATCAAAACTCATGGAGGATATTGAATCGTTATGCTGAAAACAGCCCGACGGATTAGTTTAGTTTTGGCGACCGCTCTTCTCGCAAGTTTATCGGCGCTCGCACAGACCTCGAACTGGAACATTGATCCCGCACACTCAACCGCGCAGTTTACCGTGCGCCATCTGGGAATCTCGAATGTCACGGGAAATTTTACGAAGGTTACCGGAATGGTCGTTCTGAACGACAAAGACATTACGCAGTCGCAGGTTTCGGCCAGCATCGACGTCAATTCGATCAATACACGCGTCGAGGCGCGAGACAAAGATCTTAAGAGCCCTAATTTCTTCGAGGTTGAAAAGTACCCGACCATCGAATTCAAGTCGAAGCGGATCGTAAACAGCGGCGGGAAGCTGCAGGTGATTGGCGACCTGACTATCCACGGAACCACGCGCGAAGTCACGCTCGACGTGGACGGACCCACGCCGGAGATGACCGATCCGTGGGGCAATTCGCGCCGTGGGATTTCCGCCACGACGGCCATCAACCGCAGAGATTTCAATCTGGTGTACAACAACCTTCTAAAGACCGGCGAGGCCGTGGTTGGAGATATAGTCAAAATTCAGATTGATGCAGAGATGGTAAGAAAGAAGTAACCGAGAAAGATCGTGGTGGCGGGGCTTTGCCCCGCGCTTGAAACGCGGCGACAGCACACAACTCACACGAGTCGGACTGTATCATCAGACTGTGCTCAGCAATCGTGTCGCATCAAACAAACTACAACTCTTACGTTCCAAGAAACTGGGCAAACTGGCCTGCCTGGTGCATGCCTTCTCGACGCGGCAGGGCGGAACGTCGCTCGCCTATGGCGGCAATGCGCTGAATCTGGGATTCACTCCGCATGACTCGCGCGCGGCCGTTGAGCGCAATCGCGAGCTCTTCCTGAAAGAACTGGGCGTCGCGAATGGACGCAAAACCTGGCCGCTGGTTTCGCTGCGGCAAATTCATTCCGATTTGATCCATTGTGCCGACCAGATTCCGGAACAGTCTCTGGCCGGCGACGGGTTGGTCACCGATACGCCGGGTTTGCTAATAGCCGTGCAGACCGCCGATTGTCTTCCTATTATTTTGGCGGATCGGAAGCGGCGTGCGGTCGGCGTTTTTCACGCCGGCTGGCGCGGCACCGTCAAACGCATCGTCGAGAAGGGTGTTGGTGAAATGCGTAAACATTTCAAGAGCGATCCCCGGGACCTGGTCGCGGCCATCGGCCCGGGCGTGCGCGGATGCTGCTACGAAGTTGGCGAGGAAGTGCGCACCAGGTTTGAAGGCCAGTTTGCGTATGCCAGCAACTTGTTCCGGGAAGTAAAGGAATCGGACCCGGTGCGGGAGAAATATCCGCTGCTGTTTCTGACAGCGCGCGCGCCCGGTCACGGCGAGTTGCCGGTAAGAGTCTTTCTCGATCTGGCGGAAGCAAACCGGCGGCAGTTGCTGGATGCGGGCGTGCCGGCGAAGAACATTGACCTAGCGTCACCCTGTACGGCGTGCCATACGGACCTGCTATTCAGCTACCGCGCCGAGAAGGGCATAACCGGCAGAATGATGGCGGTGGCAGGGATCAGACCGTAGTAATTAGCAGGGTGGCCAATGTTGAGAAGTGGTTTCCGTGTGCATCGCCCAACAGTGGGTGCCTCATCCCTGCGCGTTCTGTGCGCAAGGGTGGGAACCACAACGACTTGGGACGACTCGCTGCTAGACCTTGACGTTGTCGGCAGCCCACGAACCGTCAGACCGTAACTGCGGATCACGCCAAATCGAAGAGCAACACTTCTGCGGCTTCTATTCCTTTTATGGTGAGCATCTTTTCTTCGCTTATCGCCGCGCCGTCTCCCTGATGCAGCTTCTGACCGTTCAGTTCGACTTCTCCCTTGGCGACCTGCAGCCAAGCGTGACGCTTGCCGCCGAGCGCCTGCGTGACCTCTTCTCCGGGCGCAAGCAGCGCAACGAACAATTTCGCGTCCTGATTAATCTTCACCGAACCCTCGGCGCCATCATTCGAGGCGATCAGGCGAAGCTTGCCGCGCTTCTCAACTTCGCGGAAGCTCTTTTGCTCATAGCCGGGTTCGTAGCCTTGCCGATCGGGGAAGATCCATATCTGCAGCAGGTGGACGGGTTCAGTCGCCGACGAATTCGCCTCGCTGTGGCGAATACCGCGGCCGGCGGTCATGCGCTGCCCGTCGCCCGGCTGAATCACCGAGCCGGTGCCCAGACTGTCCTTGTGCTCGAGCTTGCCAGAAAGGACGTAAGTGATGATCTCCATATCGCGATGGGGATGAGTTGGGAAACCACCCTTGGGCGCGACCCAATCTTCGTTAATCACGCGCAACGAGCGGAAACCCATCCAGTGCGGATCTGAATAGTCGTTGAAACTGAAAGTGTGGCGCGTCTTCAGCCACCCGTAATCGCCGCCGCCACGCTCACTGCTGCGCCGGAGAATAATCATGATGGTCGCTCCCTGAATTTGGTACTTTGTATTTAGTCGTTGTAACGACTATTTAGATGCCCAACCGAACGGGAAGGATTCAGAAGGCTCGTGCGGGAAACGGGCGAAAAGGGGCCCGGACAGCCTGCCCCATCCCAAAGGCTGCTATTCTTCATCTGCATTCATGTCCTATCGCGTTGTTTCTCTCACCATGGCGCAAGTGCGGCAGGGCGCGCTTGGATTCCAGCGGGAGCTTGGCGCCGTGCTGGTTGAACATCCGGAAATCAAGGTCTATGCCGTGAGCCCATTCGACCTCGAGGAACGCCGCAGGTTCAAGGATCGGTTCGGCGGCGATATCGTCTACTTTTTCAACGGCGTGGCGTCTCAGCAATGCGAGCGGATGGGCCTCGATCTACAGTTCGCGGGAGAAATCGCCGATGACCAACTGCCTCGCCGGCGAACCGTGGTCGTCGGGATGCCCGAGCGGACGGGCAAGGTCGAGTGATTGGGAGATGGCTGTCAGTCTTTCTTGTTTTTCTTGTGCGAGGTATCGGACTTGGACTTGTCGTCTTTCTTCGTATCCTTCGTATCCTTCGTGTCCTTCGTATCTTTAGCGTCCTTGGTCTCTTTGGTTAACTTCGCGCTGCTGTCTCCTTCAGCGGCAGAAGAGGACCCACCGGAGCTGTCCCCTTTTTTCGGATAGTCGGTTACGTACCAGCCCGAGCCCTTGAACTGCACGGCCGGAGCCGAGATTACTTGCTCGATAAGGCCACCGCATTCGGGACACTTCCGCAGCTGCTTGTCGGAAAATTTGCGGATCTGTTCAAAGCGGTGTCCGCATTTGGTGCACAGGTATTCGTAGTTAGGCATTGGTGAAGTGATTTTAGAGGCGAGATTCGTTGGCGTCAATTTTGTGAGGATGGCATATCCGGGAAGTTCCGTTTTTGGCGCGCAACTCTTCACGGGCGGGGCGCCCCCGCGCCACCCACAACTCAACGTTTTAGCAGATCCACCGGCTCGCGCACATCATGCACCCGGAAATACTTCGCCAGCGCCGGATACTTTACGGCGACGGCTTCATACATGGCATAAGCCACATTGCGATACGACGTATGTCCGGCGGGCGTGGTGCGCAGTTCGGAAATGTAGACGGCTTCGGCGAAGTCCATCTTGAACAGCGTGCGCTTGCGGAAGGCCAGGGGGATCGCATACTGCGCATTCTGACCGGCCTCTTCACCTCCGGCGGCCGCCAGCTTCAACACCGCGGCTTCGGCGCGCTTCATCGCAGATTCGTAATCCGAACGGACTCCCGCAGCCTCGACTTCGGGCGGACTATCGAAGCCGTGCTGGGTCGTAAAATCCTGCATGATCTGGATACAGCGGCGATGACGGTGCATATCGCGGAAGCCGCCGATGTCCATCAGAATGTCGAAGCGGAACTGCTGGCCCGCGGAGAACGGACGCGGCAGTTCGTCATGTCGTCCGCGATGGCGCAGGCCGAGATCGATGATCTCGCGGCGGCGCGCCTCTCCAACCGCTTCTATCGCCCGACGAAGCTGCCGGTAGGAATAATGACAATGACCGTAAACGAGCGTGGTGGCGAGTTCGATCTCGAGCGCATCGTTGTTCGGCAGATCATTCTCCAGCAGATCAACCAGCGGAGCGGGCTCGATGGTGGCGCCGCGCATCAATTCGCCAGCGGCCTGCTCAAGTTCGCGGCGCGTTTCGATTTCGTAGGGATTCGGATCGGCATATTTGACCAGCGTGGGCGCGACCCGCACCTCGCGCAGGAGTTCGCGTTCGGCACGCTCGGCAATTTCGGGCGACACAGCACGAATCTCCGCCACCAGGGCACGCAGCGACTCTTCGTTTGCGTTGTAGGCCGGGGAAATGGCGGCCTGTTTCAACAGCGCGCCCAGATCGCGGACTTCCTTGTGCGGCTGCGAGAGCAGGTGTGCGACCTGGCTTTCCAGCGTCCGGGCGTTGACGATTTCTCCGAGGGACGTGTTGGTGGCAAGCGGCAACAGATAGCGCGAAATGTCGAACGCGCGTGCGCGCAGGGTGCGCTCGTAAGTGTCCGGCTTCATTTCGGCGGGACGGGGTGTGATGCCGGCAAGATATTCAAACGTCCGCTGCGAAACCTTCTCGTAGGCCGCGAACAAGGACTCGATGGTTTCGCGATAAAGAGTACTGGACGAGACACCTGCATCGTCATTCCTGAAACCGGGCGTGTAGTAGCCGCTCTTCCTGAAGTTCTGGTAGCGAGTCGAGCGCTCCTGCCCATCCCAGCGCTGCTCGTCGGCAACAACGATGGCAGCCAGAATAGAGAGTCGCTCGATGGCGAGCGCGATGTGGGCGAGGTCGGCGATGGAGCGGTGCCCATACTGGAAGTAGAAAGTGTTGAGAAACTTCTCCGCCTTCTGCGCGCTAATTTCCTTCAGCGACTCTTTCATGGAGAGGGAAGAGCGCGAATACTTGGCCATCGCATAGGCCTGGATCTCGGGCTCGACGCCATAAACTGCGAACACCTCTACGGAGGGGCGCTGGGTCGGGTTTGAAACAGAAGGCAAGGTGAGCGGCTCGGCCGAAATTACCTGAGACATGGGAGTGGAGAAATCTTAATCGTCCGGCGCGCCGCACGCAATCGGCCTCGGGAGGATAGAATCAGCGCAGCTACCGGATACAAAAGTAAGGTTCCCAGTGAACACCTCCGCTGACAGCAACCGCGATCGTTTTCACGAAGTTCGCGACTCCATCGAATTGATTCAAGCCACGCTTCCCGAGCACATCGAAGAAGCTCGCAGTCTCTTCCTCGAATATGGCAACTCGCTGGGCTTCAGCCTGTGTTTCCAGAGCTTCGATGAAGAGGTCAAGAAACTTCCGGGCGCTTATGGTCCGCCGAGCGGCATACTGCTGCTTGCCCGTCGCTCGGACCATGCTGCGGGATGCATTGCCTTGCGCAAGCTTGAAGACGGAATCTGCGAGATGAAGCGCTTGTACGTTCGGCCTGGCGATCGAGGCCGGGGCTTGGGACGAGCGCTGGTGGAGCGGTTGATCCTCGAGGCGCGCGCACTCGGTTATGGGCGCATGCGTCTGGATACGATTGAAACGGCTATGAAAGATGCAGTCGCGCTCTATCGCCAGATGGGCTTTCGGGAAATCGCGCCGTATTCCTCGATTCCGATCGAAAGCGCGCTCTGGATGGAATTAATGCTGTAGAGGTTCGTCTGTAGTGAGCACGACTCTGGGCTTGGGTGCGACAATGGCGGAGGGTTGCGCCGTCTGCTTCGGGGTTGGAGGCGCGGCTGGGAGCTTCGATCCGGCCTCGGATCGCACCTCGGCAATGGGAGCCTCCGGCAGCGCATGGCCGAGTATGACGATATCCACACGGCGGTTCATGCCTCGTCCTTCCGCCGTCAGATTGGTGGCAACCGGATGATATTCGGCGTATCCGGCAGCGCTCAGACGATTGGGAGCGAACCCGCTGCGGACGATGAGCAGCCGCACAATTTCCGTTGCTCGGGAAGTCGAAAGCTCCCAGTTCGAAGCAAATTGTGAAGTGTGAATCGGGGCATTGTCAGTGTGACCTTCGATGCGCAAGCGACACTCCCGCTTGCGGAGCATATCGGCGATACGGTCGAAGGCGTCCTGCGAGGCAGGCTTCATCTGGGCTGAGCCACTCTCGAAAAAACCTACTTCACGCAAACTGATGACCAGCCCATCCGGCTCGCGGCGCATGGCGACTTCCTTGTGTTCGATCTCGACCGTCAGCACGCTCTCCAGTTCCTTCTGCAATTGGGCCAGATCGCCGTTCTCCGCCTGGGTGCCGGGCGATCCCTCGGGGTGAGATGCGATGCGGTCAAGGCTTGCGGTGCGCTCCGCGTTTTCGATGGCCTGCACCGTGCTGAAGGGCATGGGCGCCGATACGTCGATCGGCACTTCGGTCGTGGATGCCTGAAAGACTCCCATCTCCTGGAAAGCGACTTGAATCGCCAGAGCCAGCTTGCCGACTTTTTTCTTGTCCACTTGCGAGGAGGCATAGAGCACGACAAAGAAAGCAAACAGGAGGGTGATGAAGTCGGCATAGGAAACCAGCCAGCGTTCGTGACTGACGTGAGCGGGCTTTCTCTTTCGGCGGCTCATATGCGGTTCATCTCGCCGCTCTCCTGGTTACTTACCCCAGGCCCTTGGGCTTTCGCGACAAATCCCAGGAGTTTCGCTTCCAGTATGCGGGGGTTCATTCCCTCGAGAATGGAAACGACACCCTCGATCGTCATTTCGCGGATGATCTGCTCGTCGCGGATGCGGATTTTCAACTTCCCCGATGCCGGCAGCAGGATGAGGTTAGCAGCTCCCACTCCGTAAAGGGTCGCCACGAAGGCGACGGCAATTCCTTTTCCGACTTCGTCGATTTTGTCCAGGTGCTGCATGACCTGGATCAGACCAAGCACCGCCCCGATGATCCCGATGGTGGGAGCGAATCCTCCCGCCGATTCGAAAAGCTGAGGAATTTTCTCTTCCTGTTCTTCTTTGTTATCCAGTTCCAGCTCCATGATCTTGCGAAGTTCCTGCGGCTCAGTCCCGTCCACCGCCAGCATCAAGGCACGATGCAGGAAGGGTTCGCGGATGTTGGCGAGCTCCTTGTCGAGCGAAATAATGCCTTCGCGGCGCGCCTGGTTGGCATATTTGACCAGAAGTTCGATCGTCGATTGCGCAGTGTTTACAGGCTCGACTAAGACCTGCGCCAGGCGCCGAAACGCGCTGAGCGCGACCGGCAGCGGATACTGAATCAGGACCGCGCCCAGCGTGCCCCCGAAAACAATCATGGCGGCAGTGGGCTGGAGAATCTGGCCGATATTCCCACCCTCCAGCATCAAGCCGAGCAGGATGCCGCCAAGGGCGAGCACCAGACCGCCGAGGGTTGCCTTATCCACGCGGGCTCCTATTCCTCGCCTACGAGTTGGTCGTTGCCGTTGCCGGTGTCCTTGCCCTTGGCATCGCGATGGGCATTGTTACTAACGACGTTATTAACGACCGGTGGAAGAGCGGAACACGTCTCCGACCACGTTGTGATCCCTTGCAGAACCGAACGGCGGAACTGGACCACCCGGCCTAGAACGTCCTCAGCACTTTCACGCACGACAATCTTGTCTCCATTCACCAGCGTGATGACCGTATCGGGGGCCTGCTCGACAAACTTGATCAGATCGGAATTGACCACCAGGGGGTGATTGTTGAGGCGGGTCAGCTGGATCATGTTGGCTCCTGGGAAATTTGGCTTGGGGACGGAAGAAGGCCCGCCATTTATGAGGCTTCATCAATAAAGATCGGCGGAAACGGCGAGGGCGGAAAGAGATGAGCAGAAAACAGGCGGATTACTTAGGGACTATGCCGTTTGGTACTTGTGGAAATAAAGCCCAAGTGTGCCACGCCGATGGGACATAGTGAAACGCAATTGGGTTCCGCAGGACAAACGGAACGAGCTCCGGGAAGGTTTCGGGGACGGATCCCAGAATCGGAACCATCTAAGGAGCACTTCAAATGGCACTTACCATCTTAAACAACATTGCTGCGATCGCTGCGGAAAACCAGCTGAACATTACAAGCAGCAGTCTCAACTCAACCCTGGAGCAATTGTCTTCAGGTTCACGCATCAACAGCGGCGCGGACGATCCGGCCGGTTTGGCCATCGCCAACGGGTTGCAAGCGAACGTGGCCGCCCTGACGCAGTCCTCAAGCAATGCCACCGACGGCGTTGGCGAACTGCAGGTAGCAGATGGCGCGCTTTCTCAGGTCACCACTCTCCTCGACCGCGCGGTTACACTGGCGACTGAATCCGCCACCGGCACCGTATCCGATCCGCAACGCATCGCGCTGGATACCGAATATCAATCCATCAAGGCAGAAATCGACAGTATCGGTTCCACCACCAATTTCAACGGCGGCCAGGTCTTCACCAATAACACCCTCAATGTGTTCTTGAGTGATGGCAGCACCTCCGGCAGCAGCCAGATCGGCGTCTCCACCGGACTGTTGTCCTCAACCAGTCTTACCCTGGGCGGAACGCCTGCCACAGCCACGTTAGGCGAAGCGGTTGCCAGCAGCGCCAATGCCGCTACCGATGTTCTCACCGGCGGCACTTTTGTCGGCTCCACGCAGGCCGCCAGCTTGCTCACCGCCAGCGCGCAGTTTAACGCCCTCAGCGGCGCGACCGCCACTCTGACCGGCGGTGCCTTCACACAAGGTGCACAAGCCACTGGCACCATTACCTCCAACGGCACTGCGCCCGGTGATGGCGACACCGTGACACTCGGCGGACAGCTCTACACCTTCAAAACCGCTCTCACAGCCAGCACCACAGCCTTTCAGGTTCTTATCGGCGCGAGCGCGGCTACCGCACTCGCCAATCTGACGAACGCGGTCAACAACAACACCGCCGACGGCGCGGGAAGTGGCACGGCCGGCTTCGGAACCTTAACCACCGCCAACACTAACGTTTCTGCAGCCGCCACCAGTGGCACCGTAACCACGCTTACCGCCAAACTCAATGGCACGGGCGGCAACTCTATCGGTATCGCCAACACCAGCGGCGCTACATTTACGGCTTCCGGCATCGATCTGACCGGCGGCGTCGCAGGCGCGACCGCAACCATCGGCTCCACTACGTATCAGTTTGTGGCCGCACTCAGCACCAACACTGGCGGCACTGCCAACGAAGTCCTATTTGGAGCCAACCTGGCATCGGCCCTGCAAAACTTGCAGGACGCAGTCAATCTGACCGCCGTCCATGGTGCTCAGGGAACCACTTACAGCACGGGCACGGTAATCAACGCTTCCGCCACCGCGGGAACGGCCGCCGCAACCACCCTTGGATTCACAGCTAAGACCTTGGGTACCGGAGGCAACAACGTCGCTGTCTCCACCAGTTCTCAAGGTACATTCGCGAACGCCGCCGGGGGAGCCACCAGCACTTTGTCTGGAGGCACCAACGCCAGCACGGTCACGATTGGCAACCAAGCCTATACCTTCGTCAATGCGGCTCAGTTAGGTTCAGCCGGCGCATATTCGGTCCTTATCAATACTGCCGCCAGCGGCGCTGCCGCCCAGATTCAGGCCACGTTGGCCAATCTCGCGTCTGCGGTCAATGCCGGCGCTGGTTCGGGCACGACCTACTCCACTGCTGCGGCAAACACCTTTGCCACGGCAGGAACCGCCACGGCGGGAAGCGGTAATACCTCCACTCTTGCCTTCACCGCCCAGGTCAATGGTCTCGGCACAGGCAGCGGAGCAACCGGCACGGGCAATAATACCGTTTCGACAACGACGGGAACCACCAACGGTTTTGCCGCGGCAACTTTCCAGAACGGCACCACCGGCGACAGCATCACGGTGGGCAGCCAAACCTATAATTTCGTTACCGCGCTGAGCACCAACGCCGGCGGAACGGCCAACGAAGTAGTTGCAGGCGCTTCCGTCGCAAACGATCTCAGCAACTTACAGGCTGCGGTCAATGCGGGCGCCGGCGCTGGTACCACCTATAGCACGGGGACGGCTGCCAATACTTCGGCTCACGTCACTAGCGTCACCAGCACCACCGCCAACTTTGCGGCGTTGAGCACCGGGACCGCCGGCAACAACATCACCACTGCCATCAGCGGCGGCATTGGCGCCTTTGCCACACCCAGCTTCAGTGGGGGCTCTGCTCTCGTATCGGTCGGTGGCCCAGCAGTCGCTGGAGACACCGTCACGGTGGGCGCAACACAATATACCTTCGTGAACGCCATCAACGCCAACTCCGCCGCCAACTCCGTGCTCGTCGGGGCGGGTGTAGGAGCAACCTCGGAAACGGCCAGCCTTACCAACCTGGCGGCGGCTGTCAGCGGCGCCAGCGGCGCGGGCACCATTTTCGGGCTGGGCACGACTGCCAACGCTTCCGCCACCGCGACATTAGTCGCCAATCCAAACAGCGGTCCCATCAACCAGATTAAGTTTACGGCTCTGGCTGGCGGCACCGGAACGCTAGCTTCTGGAACCGGCAACTTTATCGCCTCTTCCTCAACCGGTGGAGACAACACCTTCTCCTCCTCTTTGTTCAGTGGCGGCGGTGCCACCACCAACGATCTGCTCACCAGCGCGGATGCTACCGCAGCCTTGACCCAGATCGATGCAGCCGTCGCTACCGTGGCTCAACTTCGAGGCACGATTGGCGCCACCGTCAACCGCTTGCAGTCGGCTTCTTCGGTTATCAACAACCAGACCCAGAACCTGACCTCGGCGGAAAACGATGTTACGGCTGCCGATATTCCGACAACCGTAGCCAAACTTTCGCAATTCTCGATTCTGGAGCAGACCGGTATCTCCGCTCTGGCCCAGGCCAACCAGCAGAGTCAACTGATTCTGAAACTGTTGCAGTAAATTAAGCGCTTCTTGGCAAAGGAGGCGGACAACCAACCGCCTCCTTTGCTTAATTCCGCAGTAGTGCGTGGAGTCACGATATGAGCATCCCACCGGTACAAAGTTTTCCGCCCGCTAATAATGACCAGTCCGAAAATGCAACCGTACGTTCGGATAAGACCGTAGCCCGCCCCGCCGCAAAACCGATCGAAACGGAACCGGTCCAATCCGTTTCGGTAGCTTTGCCAAAACAAGAAAGGCCCGCCGCCCAAAGTGTGCCCTCCGCCTATGTCTTGCCTGAAGATGTAGTCGAAGTGCATCAGGATCCTGAAAGTAAGAGCCAGGTAATTCAGTATCTGGATAAATCCAAGAACATTGTCCTGCAGGTTCCGAGCAGCGAGGAGCTTAGCGTGGAACGCGGCATCGCCCAGGAATTTCAGGAGGCGGCAACACTACGCGCAAATGCGGAGACGGCGGGAGCCGGTAACAAAGTGGGGGAAAATTATGGGAATTAGCTTTAATGCGGCGAGTCTGTTAAATGGCAACGGTATCGATGTGTCTTCCATCGTGTCCGAGATCCAGGCCGGACAAAGTGGCCAAATCACCGCGTGGAAGGCGGATCAGACCACTCTGCAAACGCAGGCGACCACCATCAACAACATTAATACCGATCTGACTGCCCTGGCGACGGCCGTGCAAGCTCTTTCCGATCCGACCGGGGCGCTAACCGGGCTTACCGCGACCTCGTCGGAGTCGCCCATCCTCACCGCTTCGGTGCTGGCCGGGGCCACCGCCGCTAGTTACACCGTGGTGGTGAGCGGCCTGGCGACAACCGGCACGCTGTACACCGCGTCGGTTGCCAGCGCGACGACGTCGATTTTACCGACCGGCCAATCCACCGGCGACCTGCAATTGCAAATCGGCGGCGCATCCGGAACCACAGCCGACATTCCGATCACCGCCGGAACCAACGACACTCTGACGACGCTCGCCCAATCCATCAATACGCTCAGCGCCAGCAACAGGTGGGGAATCACGGCCAGCGTGGTGACCGACGCGAGCGGATCGCGCCTGGCAGTCTATAGCCAGGCCAGTGGAGATCCCGGAGCTCTAGCGGTTGCGAGCGACACCACAAGTCTGACCTTCGAGCCGCCAGTCGGCGGCGCCGACGCCCTGTTCACCATCAATGGAATCCCCTATTCGACCACCACCAACACGGTCACCGGTGCCATTCCAGACTTGAGCCTGAACCTGCTAAGCGCCGATGCCGGCCTGCCGGTACAGGTGACCGTAGGCCCGAATACAAGCGGAATTACGAGCGCGGTCACCGCGTTTGTGAATGCCTACAACACCGTGATCAGCGACATCAACAGCCAGTTCGCCTACAACTCCACCACCAATACCCAAGGCACTCTGGGTTCCGACAACTCCCTGCGAATCCTGCAATCCAGCCTGCTGGCGGACACCGCCTTCGCGACCACCGATCCGACCTCGGTGAACAGCGGTCTAACCAATCTGGCCGCGATTGGCATCGATTTAAATGACGATGGGACTTTGACCATCAACCCGGTCGCGACTGACACGCATCCCTCATTCGCCAATGAGCTGGCCACGAACCCCAGCGGAGTGCAAAATTTCTTTCAGAATGCCAATGCGACTGGCTTCGCCAACAACTTCACCAGCGACATCACCAATCTGACCGCGCCCAAGAGCGGGGTGCTGGAGGAAGATATTGCGGCAAACCAGAGCCAGCAAAACGACATTTCCACCGAAATCACCAACTTTCAGACGCAGTTGGCGGCTCAGCAAGTGCAACTGACAGCGGTCTTCGATGCCGTCAATGCATCCCTCGAGCAATACCCATTCACCTTGGCAGAAATCAGCGCGGCTTTGGGTTCGATAACCGCAAGCGGAACCCCGACGGCTACCAACACCAATACGAACAGCACTCCAACCTCGGGAAACGGCACCACCACTGCCGCCACCGGCTCATAGAAAGGGACACAGCCATGAATATTCGGCAGGCGTATCGAGAAGCGGCGGCTCGTGGGGCAAATCCCGTCGCGTTGGTCGTGCGCCTTTACGAGCAGATGATCGAAGACATGCGCCATGTGGCTATCGCCATCGAGCACAAGGATATACAACTGCGGAGCAACCGCATCAAACATGTACTCGTGGTCATCGCGCATCTGCAGTCATCATTAGACTTTGACTGCGGAGGCAAAGTAGCCCAGGACCTCAACCAGTTTTACGATGCGCTGCGACAGAACGTGGTGTGGGTGCAATTTCATCCTTCGAAACGCGCAGCCAACCAGGTCATCACGGACTTGCTGGCCGTGCGGGAAGCCTGGATCGAGGTTGAGCGAGCGGAGCACCCGTCGTCATCGACGGCGGCCGTGACGGTTTCGCGTTCACCACAGCTGTTTCATCCCGCTGCCGATGATCCCGACGCAGACTCCGCCCAGGCACAGCCAGATCGGGCGCACCTTGATCGTCCAAGTCTTGATCGTCCGCGCAGGGATTGGCAGGGATAATACCGATGCAGAACGCGCACGAAACCATTCGACAGGTCAACGTCGCTCTGCGGTCCGTCTTACCTCGTCTCCGTCCGGAGAACAGACACTGTTCGACGATCAGCCCAGAAGATTTCTCCGACATTCGCCGCCAGATCGGGCTGGCATCGGACTGTCTGACAAACCTGTCGCCGCTTCCCGAAGAAGTGGAAGAAGAACTCGAAAGAGAGTTGCTGGAATACCGCAGCAACCTGGAAGAACTCAGGCATTGCCTACCGGACACGCACATTCGGCTGCTCGCCGAAAAGTCGCGTCTCGAAACCCTCCGAGACCATTTGGCAGCCGCAGCCTCCTGGGACCGCGCCAGCAAACTTTGAAACCGGTCGCGCCCCTTTTTCGGGCTTTGGGGATCCTTAAGCAGGTTGCGGAAAACTCGACATTGCCTTTGCTTTTGGGTGGCGCAGCGGTTCACCGCTCGCGATAGTGGCCATGCTCTGAATAAGGCTTTAGCCGCTGAGTGAAAAATTAGTCTTTCCGCAAACTGCTAGGCAGCGAGCGTGTAGTGCCGGTCGGAGTGGGCGAGAATATCCATCATCTCGTGGAAGCTCGCAATCTCGAAGTTCGCAATGGACCGGTTTTGCGCCAGCCCATCCACAACTGACGGAGAAGGACAAAACAGCTTCAAGTGAATATTGTGCTGGCGCGCCCAGCGCTCAAGAAAGGCAAGCATCCCCAACCCACCCCCGCCGATCGCTTTCACTTCCGAAAGATCCAGCGCAATAACTCGGGCGCTTTCCTGGGCTTGCACAACGTCACGAAGCTTGAAAACGGTGTCGCTGTGGACGATCCTTCCTTTACACTCGACCACAGCCAGTTCCCCAAGATGCTCGGCGCGGATGGCCAACATAGCATTCCTCCAGACTGATCCAGCACTCGCTATACTTGGGAGGCAAGCATCCTGCCAAAAAGCAAACGCATTATTTTCATCTAGATACGGAATCGCGAAAAACAGAACCGGGAATTTTCGGGAGGTCTCCGAGAAATGTGTTCCTACAGTGCGCGATGTATGTGTAACCGCCAGTCTTTAGGTCACGGACGATCGATTACCTCTATAAGCGGAAAATATCTAGTCATTTGCACCGGAATATGTACAATTTTAGGTGCGTTTGATCTTTGCGGCTGTTCAGCAGTACCCGGCTCTAAAGCGTTACCTGCCTGAGCGTGATCTGCTTGCAATATCCTGCGAGTTCCAGCGCACACTTCAACACAAAAGGAACACAGCAACATCATGGAAACAGGAACAGTAAAGTGGTTTAACGATGCCAAGGGCTATGGTTTTATCAGCCGCCAGAATGGTGAAGACGTATTCGTGCACTTCTCCGCCATCCAGGCAAACGGGTTTCGCAGCCTGCAGGAAGGTCAACAAGTTCAGTTCGACGTAGTGAAGGGCCCCAAGGGCTGGCAGGCGGAGAACGTCAAAGGCGTCTAAGCCACAACCAAAATTCGGAAAAGAAAGGCGGCCCGCAAAGGCCGCTTTTCTTTTCGGACGAAGACTAGCTAGTGGAGCGACGGGCGTCTCGCCCGTCCTTAGGCCACCTGGCGGCCCGGCGCGGACGCCCGGCTCTCCATCTCACGCCGCCGCCTGCTCCGCTTCGGCGACGGTTGGGTAGAAATGAAAGAAGTTTTGCACCTTGGTTACTTCCAAAGCATTGAGGATTCTCTGATTTACGCCTACCAGCCCCAGGCTGCGCTTATCTTTTTGCCGCGAGACGTGGGCGCCGACCAGCGCCCCAATCCCCGACGAATCCGCCAGCGGGACCCCGCTGAAGTCCAGGATGAGCGCTCGCGATTTGTCGGCGCGCAACTGCGACTGAAAGCCGAATAGATTGGCAAGGGTCAAGGGTCCAGAAAGGCGAAGGATGCGGATTCCCTCCCGCGACCCGGGAATATCTTCGATCTGCAACGGCGCATCAGGCATGCGAGAAATGTTAACGGCGAATGACCGGCTGAATGTTAAAAACAGGTTAATTCGTCGCCTGGATTGCACAGGTCAGAGACTTCTAACCTCTGACCGTCCTACTCCCCGCCTACGGTCAGGCCATCGATGCGGATGGTCGGCGAGGCCACGCTGCCGCGGAATTCCAGGTCGCTGCCGATCTCAGAAATATTGCAGAACATCTCTTTGAGATTGCCCGCCACCGTGATCTCTTCCACGGGATAGGCCAGCTCGCCGTTCACGATCCACATGCCCGAGGCTCCGCGGGAGTAGTCGCCGGTGACCAAGTTCGCGCCGTGACCGAGAAACTCGGTTACATAGAGGCCGTCTTTAATGTCCGCAATAATCTGCTTTGGCGTTTTCGTTCCCGGTTCGAGAAAATAATTTCCCGGGCCGATGCCGGGCGTACCCGCAAGTCCGCGAGATGCGTTGGCCGTAGTTTCAAGGCCCAGTTTCTTCGCCGTATACGTATTCAGCAGATACGACTTCAGAATCCCGTTTTCAATGACCACGGTGCGGCGGCTGGGAATGCCTTCACCATCGAACGGTGTGGTGCCGAAACCGCCGGGCATGGTGCCGTCGTCAATGACGGTCACGTTTGCTCCGGCAATCTTTTCGCCGAGTTTGCCGGCCAGGAACGAGGCTCCGCGATAGACCGAGTCGCCGTTCACCCCTTCGAAAATGTGTTCGAGCATCGAGCTGGCGACCATCGGATCGAGCACCACCGGCACGTGCGCCGTCTTTACTTTGCGTGCGCCGAGACGCCGCAGCGTGCGGCGAGCCGCTTCTTTTCCGACCTGCTCGGCCGGCTCAAGCTTCGCCAGGCTGCGCGCAACGGAGTACCAATAATCGCGCTGCATGAGGCCTTGCTCGTCCTGCGCGATGGGAACCACCGCGACCGAACAGTACGATCGCCGGTATTCGCCTACAAAACCGTGAGAATTCGCCAGGATCTTTCTGCCAGTAGCGGCGTCGAACGATCCGCCCTCGGAGTTCTTGATGCGTGGATCGGCGTCGAGTGCGGCCTTTTCGGCGCGGCGCGCGTACTCAATGCGCTCGGCGCCGGGCAGGGAGTAGACGTCCTCGTGATAAAGATGGAGGTCGCCGGGAAGCGATCCCAGCTTGCCAGCTTCGGGAATTCCGGCGCATGGGTCTTCGGAAGTGATCTTAGCCAGTTCAAGCGCCGACTTCAGCATGCGCTCGATACCGGCGGCGGAAAAATCGCTCGAATAGGTGCTGGCCGCGCGCTGTCCGAAAAAGACGCGAACGCCAATGGCCCGCGAGCCGGATTCTTTGAGCGTTTCAACCTGGCCAAGCCGCACCAATGTCGAAAATTCGTCGCCTTCGCGAACCACGCATTCGGCCGCCGAAGCCCCGGCTTTCATGGCGCGGCTTACGACGTCGGTGGCAATGTCTTTGAGGTCGGTTGCGAGTTTCGCTTCGCTGGTTTCGAGTGTTGTCGTCATTTAAGAGTATGGCAAAAGTCAGTGTAGGGACAGCCGCCCTCGGCTGTCCAGCGGAGCGAAGCTCCGCAGTGCTCCTAACGGAAATGGCCGCGCGTCGCGCGGCTGGACAGTCGAGGGCGGCTGTCCCTACGTTTTGATTTTTGGCAATACTCTTACTGCATGAATCCGCCGGTTTCGCGTTTTGCAGTTCCGCCGACGGTCAGCCGATCAATCTTAATAGTCGGAATGCCCACGCCGACCGGCACCGCCTGCCCATCTTTACCGCAGGTCCCGACGCCTTCATCCAGCTTCAAATCATTGCCGACCATCGAAACTCGCGTCAGCACATCGGGTCCATTGCCGATCAGGGTCGCGCCTTTGATAGGAGCCGTGATCTGTCCGTTCTCGATGAGATACGCTTCCGACGCCGAGAAAACAAACTTGCCGTTGGTGATGTCGACCTGTCCGCCGCCGAAGTTGACTGCATACACGCCATTCTTCACCGAACGAATTATGTCGCCGGGGTCGTCCTGCCCGGCCAGCATGTAAGTGTTGGTCATGCGGGGCATCGGAATGTGCTCGTAGCTTTCGCGGCGTCCGTTGCCCGTGTCGGCGAGGCCCATCAGCTTCGACGAAAGTTTATCGCTGAGATATCCCTTCAGAATTCCGTTCTCGATCAGCACAGTTTCCTGTGTCGGCTGGCCTTCGTCATCTACGTTCAACGACCCACGGCGCCACGGCATCGTGCCGTTATCGACCACCGTGCACTTCTCACTGGCCACTCGTTTGCCGATCAACCCGGCGAATGCCGATGTCTTCTTACGATTAAAATCAGCTTCCAGCCCGTGACCTACGGCCTCGTGCAGTAGAACGCCGGGCCATCCGGGACCAAGCACGACTTCCATGTCTCCGGCCGGAGCTTCGCGCGCGTCGAGTTGCAAAATGGCCTGGCGCGCGGCCTCCTTGGCAAAGAACTCGGGAGTCTTGTCGCCAAAAAAGAAGTCGAGCGCAACTCGTCCGCCGCCGCCCGATGTTCCCCGACCAGACGACTCGCGTCCCGAACTCGCGTCCGTCTTCGCAATGCAGGAAACATTCATGCGCGCCAGCGGCTGCGAGTCTTCCGCAAATGTGCCGTCGGAGCCGACCACCAGAATGGTTCGCAGTTCATCGGCATAACTGGCGCGTACTTCCTTGATCCGCGGATCGTATCGGCGAGCGGTTTGATCGGCCCGCATCAGTAACTCAACTTTGGCGGTTATATCCGCGTCGACAGAAGGCAATGTCACGGGATACAAACTGCGCGCCGGCTTCTGCTGAAATCCGGCGACGGTCGACTTGGCTGGCGCGCTGGCAATGAGTGCTGCGGTACGAGCAGCATGAAGAATCCGTTGCGGAGAAAGATCGTCGGTGTAGGCGTAGCCGGTGCGCTCGCCGGAAACAACCCGTATACCACAGCCCGCCGAGATTCCCTGCGAGGCCGACTTCACCAGCGATTCATCCACCATCAGCGAAGTCGAGGTCAGGTACTCGAAATAAAGGTCGGCGTAATCGCCGCCCGCCGAAAGCGCCGCCGCGAGATAGATCTCGAGATCGTGATTTGTGAGTCCGTAGTGTTCGAAGAAGAAATGTTTCTGAGTAGCAATCACCATATATTGATGCCCTTGACTCGCAAACGACTCGCAGCCCGATAGTAGATGCTCAGCTCCAAAAATCACATCGAATTCGCTGTAGGGACGCGGCTTGCCGCGTCTCAGAAGCGCCACCGACCCTGCCCTGATTATCCCATGAGCGCAGCATCGTTAGTCGAGGAGCAAGATTACTGAAGTGGGTCCGCATCCGGTAGACCTGGAGCCAACCGCCCCGATCGTCTTACCGTAAGCGCCGCAGGCTCTCGACGGAAGGCACGAAATAATAGGAGCCGGTCAGCGGTTGGGTGAAGCGTGTGAGCGCGTCGCGCGTTCCGGTGATCAAACCCGCCATGCTGTCGAGCATTCTGGAAAGCCTCTTCTGGTCTGCGCTGAATCCAACGAACATAGTGCCATGGTCGTCGACGTTACCGTATGGCATGTTGCGACGAAAGATGTGCCCAAACTCGTCCTGATCGGTGCGAGCGACATGCGAGTCCGATGCCTTGTTTTCGAGTTCAATGCTCTCGCTCTTGGTACGTCCCATGATGCGCTCCTGTTGGTCGATCGGTAGACTTTCCCACTCAGCTGCCCTGTGCTTCCACTTTTGAAGCAACAGGACTGTACCGGCAGCACCCGGAACTCCTTCGGGCAAGAGTGCTGCGATCGGAGCATCCAGCAGTGTCGGATTCTCCGAGCCATCGATGAACCCCGTAAGATCGCGATCATGCCGGTAAGACCAACTTGAGGTTTCTTCCCCCAGTCGGGCTTGGCCTGCGAGATCATGGATGACCGAGCGGGCCATATCGAAGACAACGTCATAAGCACTGCCGGAGAGCCATACCACCGCATCATGTTGCGTGCTGGGCATAACGAATCCTTCCGTGCCCTGGACTGCGTTGTTAAAGCCCTCCACGCCCGGAGGGGCGTCATCTGGAACAATATTGCGCCAGAACTCTGGCCGAAAGCCGATGACGAAGTTCACTCCTCCGGTGGTGGTCCGTGGTTCACGGATTGCGGAGATTGTAGAGGCGAACTCCTTGCCTTTCTTCGCGTCCAGAATGTCAAACTCCAGGTACGCATGTGAGGACGTTCCAAGGGCGAAGATTCCAGCCTGAGGCGTGTACATACAGCCATTATATCGGGCACCATCGGAGCCAATAAACAAAGCCCGATCGCGTCGTCCCCCCGCAGTTTGAGCTTCTACGTCCGACCACTGCTTCGGATTTTCACGGGCCATCGCAATCTGACTTCAAAATTATTCATCACAATTGCCCGGTGCGCGCCATCACAGACATCGAGCCGCCCTCCGCCGACAATGAAGATTGACCCGTGTGTCAACGAGGTCCATCCGCGTCCCAGGAGACGGCCCCTCAAAGCATGGCAGGCCCATGCTGTGTTGCCTCTTTGATAAACAAAAGTGAGGATACCGAATGGGGCTAGGGCGTGTCATCAAATTGGATTAGTGCCAACAATCGTTGAATTCGATCTTTGACAAAACGGCGAATTCCGGTACGAGCTTGCCGGACAGCTTGCCCGCTAACCCTATGATAATGTTAGAGGCCAAAATGCTAACCCATTATTTCTGAATACTTTACCTCTAACAAATTTAGAATCAATACTTTAACTGAAAATCGGGGGGGGGGGGGGGGACAAAAATAAAAGCGAAACATAGCAACCCTCCAAACCGGCGCCCGAAAAAACAATTATTGAGA
>Ga0302325_10000290_pt1 | contig 144112 bp, 123 predicted proteins | sample Palsa_T0_2_FD_201948 | JGI IMG/M metagenome (GOLD analysis project Ga0302325, IMG submission 201948) | Peat permafrost microbial communities from Stordalen Mire near Abisko, Sweden - Palsa_T0_2 | ecosystem: Environmental > Terrestrial > Soil > Palsa > Peat permafrost | place: Sweden: Abisko...
GTTAAGGTCGTTTATTTTGATACATTTCTGCAACGGATGGCGTAGCGCAAGAATGCGCGTGCTTGTGGGGCCCGATTTAGAGTTTGGAGGGGGAGCCCATGAGGAGACCGCGCAGGCCCAGCAGGACTAGGCGGGGCTGACGGCGGACGACTTGCCAGAGGAGGCGGGTGGACTCATCGCGATTGATCTGGCCGAGAGATTGACGCGCGGCGGAATTGAGCAGATCGACGAGTTGTGAATAGTCGCCCTGCTGGAAGCGATGAAGCGTTCGGCGGATGAGCCAGTGGGTGCTGAGTTCGCGTCGGAGCGCGGAGAGTTCGCCGCTGTCGCCATTACGGAGAATCGCTTCGGCGACGCCGAGCGCACCGCGAAAGCCGGTTACAATGCCGCCAACGGTAGAGACTTTCACCTGGGCAGCGGCGTCGCCCACGAGGAAGACCTCGCCGTTGCCGATGCGGCGGCGAATGGGAACCCATTTTTTGTAGACAGGAATGCGGGCGCCCTGCCACTCCAGCGGCTCCATATTTTTCTTTTCGAGGAAGCGTTCGATACAGCGTTTCGTATCGCGGCCGTCCTCGCCAATGATGCCCAGGGCGGCGCGCTCCGGGGATTCGGGAACGAGCCAGTAAAAATACGGAGTGTCGTCTGGAACGAACCAGACGCGGGTGGTATCGGCCGGGCAATCTTTCGGCAAGCGGATGATGGCTTGCATGAGAGGAACGGTTTCAATCGGGGGCCAGCCGGAGACGCGGGCCACGCGACTGGCGGCGCCATCGGCACCGACGAGGCTGTCAGCGTGAAGTTCTTCGTGACGGCCGGCGGTATGGACCTGAACTTTGAGACCGTGGCCGTTGGGCGAGAGGCCCAGGAAGCGCGTGTCGAAATCGAGTTGCGCCCCCGCTTTCTGCGCGGTACGAGCGAGGCCAGGAATCAAGCGCGAGCGTTCGATGATCAGGTCGGGCCTTGCGAGGGGTACCTGCGCGGAGCGACCGTCGGTGAAAAGTTCGAAACGGCGAATTTCGTTGACCACGCTCTCGTTAGCGGCGGCGCCGAGTTGCCGGCGGAAATGATCGGTGACGATGAGAGTGCGGGAAGCGGGCTCGAGGCCCGGCTTGGATTCGAGCACTCGAACGCGGCGGCCACCCTGCGCGATTTTCGCTGCGGTGAAAAGTCCGGCGGCCGAGCCACCTACAATCATTACGTCGCCGTCTGGCCGCGGCGTGAAGGAATCCCGTTCAGGTCTTGCCACAGTGTCCGATCTTCTGTCGCACGAGGCGTTTGGAGCCGGGGAATCCGGCTCTTTGCGCGACGAAATAGAAAATAGTTCTCCCGAGCCAACCCGCATGTGGGATGCGGGTGAGAGGAGGCTGCGTAAGTATAGCGAAAGAGCTGCGAGGGGCAAAACGCAGGACAGGGTCTCACAGGAAGGACGAAGAGAATCCCGCAAACGCGAGAGGCCTTTTGTAAGGAGGGTTAAATTTTCCGTGAATCGCTGAATGACCGGCGGTAAGGGGTAAAATCCGTCGAGCGTTCGTGGAGAAGTTCCCCGCCCGGCATCCGCGGTAATCGAAGAAATTTCCAGTACGCCGTTGGAGGATGACGGCCACGGCGCGTCGCCGTGTAGTTCGATTTGCTAACGCACCAAAGACGGAAGCGGTAGGCATGCCAGAGGGAAATCCGTTAAAATCAGATGGTTGTCTGTGGGCGTGTAGCTCAGCTGGGAGAGCACCTGCTTTGCAAGCAGGGGGTCACCGGTTCGATCCCGGTCACGTCCACCAACTAATTTCCGCTCTTAATTCTTCCCGATTTGCGTCTTACAGACGGTGCGCGCGGCTGCAGCGCGAAAACTATTTACCTGCTCATCGTACTGGCTTTTCTGAGGGCACGTTCCAGCACCGGCTGAGGGGCCGAGTAGCGCTAGTTGTGGGCGCCGACACGGGTGAAACGGAGGTCAAGACAAAATTATTGGTCCTCCGCCGACCCGTTGCGCATCAAAGGTGCAACAGTGGTCCAACTGTGGATAGTCTGATCCCTGAAGATCTTCCCGTTCCGACTAGCCATAAGCACGGACGAAGCCAGCTGAACTTGGAAGAGAGCGCAAATGACCGAGCCACTGCGATCAACAGCCAGCGGAGAGAGCTGGCAGGTTTCTCTTTCCGGATATGATCTGATCAATTCTCCGCGTCTCAACAAAGGGACTGCGTTCTCCGACCGCGAACGCGACATGTTTGATCTGCACGGTTTGCTTCCCCCGCATATTGGAAATCTGGATGAGCAGGTGGAGCGCCGGATGCAAGCACTGGCGGAGCAGGCGACTTCCTTTAATAAGTACGCCTTTCTCCGTGATTTGCAGGATACCAACGAGACGCTGTTCTATGCGCTCTTGCTCCGCAATGTTGAGCAGATGCTGCTCCTGGTATACACCCCGACCGTCGGCGAGGGTTGCCAACGCTTCAGTGAAATATGGAGAAAGCCGCGCGGATTGTTCATCAGCTATCCGAACAAGGAGCGCATCGCTCAGATACTGAGCCATTGTCGCTACGACGGCGTGAAATGCATCGTGTTCAGCGATGGCGAACGAATTCTTGGGCTCGGTGATCAGGGCGCGGGAGGAATGGGCATCCCCATCGGCAAGATGGCCCTGTACACTGCGCTCGGTGGAATTCATCCAGAACATTGCCTTCCGATTCTGCTGGACGTCGGAACAGATAATGAGGACCGGTTAAGGAGTCCCATCTATCTCGGATGGAGACATCATCGGGTCCGAGGCGAAGATTACGACGCCTTTGTCGATGCATTTGTGCAGAGCGTGAAAAAGCGCTGGCCGCACGTTCTGTTGCAATGGGAAGACTTCGCCGGCTCGAATGCCGCTCGCTTTTTAGCCCGCTACAGAGATCAACTCTGTACATTCAATGACGATATTCAAGGGACCGCGGCGGTGACGACCGCAACGCTGATCTCTGCAATCAACGTGACCGGCATTCCGCTCGAGCAGCAGAAGATTGCAGTGGTTGGCTTCGGAAGCGCGGGCATCGGCATCACCAACCTCCTGGCCCAGTTCATGCAGGACCACGGCCTCTCGCAGGAGGAAGCTCGTAAACGATTCTACGGTATCGACCGTTTTGGTCTCATCACGGAGAACACGAAGAATTTGCGGCCGGAGCAGCGAGTCTACGCGCGCAAAGAAGAGGAAGTCCAGGGTTGGAGGCAGCCGACCGGAGAGATCACGCTGCTCGATGTAGTTCGTCAAGCGAAGCCTTCGGTGCTTATCGGAGTGTCCGGCCAGGCAGGAGCCTTCACCGAACAAGCCGTGCGTGAAATGGCGAAGTACAGTGCTCGCCCCATCATTTTTCCACTTTCGAACCCAACTTCCCGCAGCGAAGCGACTCCTCAGGATCTAATGGATTGGACGGAAGGCCGGGCGCTGATCGGCACCGGCACCGCATTCGAACCGGTGAATTTCGGCGGGAAGAAGATTCACATCGCGCAGACCAATAACTCGTATATATTCCCCGGGCTGGCTCTCGGAATCGTGGCGTCGAAAGCCAAGCGCGTTACCGACGCGATGGTCAAGGCGGCAGCTCAGGAATTGGTGCGCCACTTACCCACGCAGAAGGATAAGAATGCGAGCCTTCTTCCTCCCATTTCGGAAGCGCGACAACTTGGCCAACAAATCGGCTGGGCCGTCGGAAGACAGGCGATTCAAGACGGGCAAGCCCAGGTTGCGAACGAAGATGCACTGGAGCGTGAGCTCAAGGCAAATATTTGGGAGCCAGCGTACGTACCGTACGAGCGCAAACAGGGAATCCTTCCACAGAGTGCTTAAACAAGGTTTTGCCCGGTTCCCATCGAGTCATCCACGCCCCGTGCCGGATTCAATCGTGGGGATAGGGAGGGCAAGTTAGACCGCGTCCACCGGAGATTCTGGCGCAACGGATCCTTGGTCCTCTCCGTTGGATGACCCATGGGCGCGATCGCGATTGGGTGCGGATGAAGCCGTTCATGTAGCTTCGCCCTCGAATGGTTGTTATGCTCGGATGCAATTTCGCTCCTAGGAGGTAGATCCATGGATCCGTTAATACAGGCGCGACCACGCTACAGTCGTAGAAACATCCTGAAATCGAGTGCCTCGGCCCTGCTGCCACTTGCCATCCCCTCGCGGAATTTTGCCTTGCCCGAACAACAGCGCATAACCGCGAACGGGAGCAGCGATCCTTATCCGATTCCTTGGTTGGATAAGAATGGCAGCCACAATCAACCGGCAGGCCCCAACCTCGAACCTTCGCATATCTACCATTTCAAAGGACGAGTGGCGCGGTGCAGCACCTTCACAGGCATGGGCTCCGACAACCAAGGAAATCGGATCGCGTTTGGCAGCCCCACAACGGACTACGGGGTGATGCAGGGAGAATATTGGGCCGCCCGAACAGCACAGCAAGGTACTTTCACTCACATATGACTCACGTTGTTCCGGGGGCCGGCGGTCCCCGCCAACCAGATCCACGATTTTCACCCGCCCATTGCGCCGTCAGGATTTTACTGGGTCGTTCCTGTTCCAGAGCGTGGCCTGACGATCAGTCCGGACGGGAACACGTTCACGCTGGAGCTGCAGAACGTCGCGGTCGTCGATCAGCCGCGCTGGCCGGCGCTGGACGCGATAGCCACTCCCGCACGAATGACTTTCAAGATGGTCTGGAAATCAACCGGAGAGCCTGTGAAGTATGACGACTCCTCTAAACGCTTCCGGTTCACCGGGACTCGGGCTTCCTGTCAATTGGAGGCGGAAGTGGACGTGCCTTCCCTCGGTTTTTCGTGGAAGTCCGATCCGCTGAATACGTCGAAGTGCGACGTGGCCATTATCGGGGAAGAAGTCAACGGTCGTTACTACGACAATTAATCCTGATCCGAATGTTAGCTCAGAGCACCCTGCAGCGACTCTCGCAAGGTCTCTTGCTTCTGGGAGCCGAGTTTTTTGTGTTGTGACGTCAGGTAAAACACGTCGATGGCCTTCTGGCCTTCGGTATCCACCAGCGCGACTTCGATGTTACAGTCCAGCCGCGCCAGCGCCGAGCCGATCTCATGCAGCAACCCCGGATGATCCTGTGTGACGATTTCGAGCAGCGTGCTGTGCATCGAAGAAGCGTCGTCAAACGTAATGCGCGTCGGCACTTCCACTTTGGGCGCGCGCGTACGGCTGGCGCTTTCGCGGCTCTTTAGTAGCACTTCCAGCGGCGCTTTGCCGCGAATCACGTCCACCAAGCTCTTGCAAAAGCGATCCACTTCGCTCGGATTCAATTCCAGCGTCCGGTGCAAATCCGTAAAGTGGAACGTATCCAGCACCACTCCCGCGGCGTTGGCAAAAGCATCCGCGTGCATGATGTTCATCCCCCATCCGGCCAGTGCTCCCGCGATGGTGGCGAAAAGCGCAGGCCGGTCCGCGGTAAGCAGGGTCAACGAATAAGCGCGCTGCTTGGCCACCAGGTCGATCTGCACGGGATCCGCGCCCAGTTTTTGGTACAGCGAAAAGTGCGCCGCGATATCCGGCGCACTGTGCACCGCCAGATAGCGGCGCGGGAAGCCTTCGAGAAAACGTTCAATATCCTCGGTGCCTGCCGATCCGGTGAGTTTGCGCACCTGCTGCAGCACCGGCACCTCGTCGAGTGCGTGCAGACGGTCGCGATCCAGTGTGCGGCTGAAATGATTGGACGTGGATACAAAAAGCTGCCACAGCATCTCCGCTTTCCAAGGCGTCAGCGCTTCCGGATTGACAGCGCGGATATCCGCGTACGTCAGCAGGCAGAGGCGTTGCAGGCGTTCCGGTGTTTGCACCACGGACGCGAATCCCGAAACCGTGGTCGGATCGAAGATGTCCCGGCGCTGCACCGTCGCGGACATATCCAGATGTCGCTCGATCAGAAAACGCACTTCCCCTTTTTCCTCCGGCGAGAGCTGCAATCGCGCCGCCGCGCTCTCCAGCGCCGTCAAGCTTCCCGATACGTGGTTGTCGGCGGCCATGCCCTTACCGACGTCATGCAACAGCAGGCTCAATATCAACAGGTCGCGCCGATCCACCATCTTCCAAAGCACTGAGAAATTCGTGCCGCGCGAATCCGGCGGGGAAGCCAGCTCCTGCAAATGCTCAATGGTGCGCAGCGTGTGTTCGTCGACGGTATAGCGATGATAAAAATCACGCACCACCAGCGAATCGATGGCCGCGAACTCCGGTAGAATTTTGGTCAGCAAGCCCAGCCGCTGCATGGGCCGCAGTGCAACTCCCGGAAAATCCGAGGCCAGGATTTCTTGAAACGCCGGCCAGGTGATTTCCGCGTTGCGCACCGGCAACTCCGGGTGCAACATTACGTAGGCGATGGTGCGTTCCGCTTCGCGGCTCAGGGGCACCCCCGTTTTCGCCGCCGTTGCAAATAGCGAAAAAAGCAGCGCACGATCCGCCAAAGCCGTCTGGTCCATTACTTCCAGCAGGCCGTCACGCACGGCAAAAGGCGTTCGATTGACCGCTTCGATCTTGGGAACCCGCGTCGCATTGAAGATGCGTTGCCGCAGGGATTGCTGTCCCGCGGATTTCTGTTCTATGTACCTCAGCAACTGGCGATTCAGCGTGCGCGCCTGGCGGAAATAAACGCGCATCCATTCCGCGGGACTGCGCTGCGCGTCCAGCACCGCCGTGACCGGCAGCCCCAGTGCGCGCTCCGCTGCTTTCGCCTGTAATTCGTAAGTCAGCGTGTTGTCGTTGCGTTCGTTGCTGTAGTGCAGGAAACACCGTATCGCGCTGAGAAAGTCCACCGCCGCCGCGGCCATCTCTTCTTCCGCCGCCGTACTATTCCAGAATTCCTGCTTCTCGCCGCTGACTCGCCGCAGCCAGGTCGCGGCTTGATAGTCCCGCAAGCCGCCGGGAGACTCCTTCACATTGGGTTCCAAATGAAAAATCGTGTTTCCGTAACGTGTCAGCCGTTCCCGCGTCAGTTTCCGCAATTCCGCCGAAAGAAATGGTCGCGCCTGTTTTTCCGGGCCCGGAAGCACTTTGCTATCCAGGCGCTCGAACAGTTCGCGATCTCCCGTTAGGAATCTCCGGTCGAGCAAGGCCAGGTGAAACTCCGCGTTGTCTTCTTCGATGCGCTTACACTCCTCCAGCGTGCGGCCCGCGGAGCTGACGCGGAATCCCATGTCCCACAGAGTCTTGGAAAATTCTGAAATCAGGGGACGGAAGTCTCGCTCCGCCTTGTCACTCCCGAACAGAAACAAAATATCCAGGTCCGAGTATGGGAACAGCAGTTGCCGTCCGTAACCGCCTAAAGCGAGGAGACAAAGCCCTTGCGATTCCACGCCGCGTCCGCTAAGCAATTGCGCAAATATCTGCTGAAGGTTGCCATCCGCCATGGCGCACAAAGCCTGGAGCGTTTCGCGCGCGCTCGCTCCCGCCTCAAACTCTTCGCGGATACGCTGGCGTTGGGCCTCGACTTGCGGCCCCAATATAGACAGTGGTGTCACGGAACCTTGCATGTCACGGGACGGGCGGGGCCTCGGATCGTTATGTGCATCGCTCGCGCGATCCGGACCGGGGCGGGCGGCGAAACTCACTGGAGCGCATTCTCCCCGCGCTCTTCGTTACGAATGCGAATCGCGTCATCGACCCGCGTAAGGAATATTTTACCGTCGCCAATCTTTCCTGTCTTGGCGGTTTTCAGGATAGTGTCCACAGCCTTATCCACCATCTTGTCCGGCAGCACGAGTTCCAGCTTGATCTTCGGCAGCAAGTCCACGGTGTACTCGCGTCCCCGGTACACTTCGGTGTGGCCTTTTTGTCTTCCGTGTCCGCGCACTTCCGTTACCGTCATACCTTCAATGCCGATTTCGCACAGCGCATCCTTCACGGACTCAAAACGCGACGGCTGAATGATCGCTTCGAGTTTAATCACGCCTCACCGTCACCGAACGCCCCCTGATATTGCATGTATGCGCGCACGTCCCCTAGCCGCCGTCGGTGGCCCGCCTGCCGGCCTTTTGTGAAGGTAATCATGAACGGTTCTTCCAATCAGGCCAATCGAAAATTTTGCATCTTAAGTATCTTAATTATCCATTGGTGTTCGCGCTCCGGCCCCGGTAGAGTCATGCGCTAAGCTACGGACTCTTCGGGCTTTCCCGGGCAATTTGTGTCCAAATGCACCTCGAAGCTCTGGGGCCCGTATAGCCGTAGAAGCAAGGGGCGCGATAAACATGGGATCTAATCCCACCGAAGCTGCGGGAATTGTTTTGTTTCTGGCCGGCTTCACTTCGCTGGCTGCGGGCTTTGCACGCGGCGATATTCTTTATTATGTCGTAGCTGCAATATTGGTCGCTGGTTCCCTGGTGCTCTTCCGCAAGTGCAAACATCTCGAAGCGGCCGCGGGCTGAGGAGTTAGTGATGAAGATCGTCGGCGTTCTCGTCGCCATCCTGGGCTTTATCGTCAGCTTCGCCAGTCTAGCGCTCAGCTCGACGGGCGGCAGGTTTGCTGTCGTTATTGTGGGCTTGGCCATAAGTCTCTTTGGGATTCTCGGCATCCTGAACTCCGCCCACCTCAAACACTCCATCTGGAAAACTGGGGCCAACGAAGAATGAAAATGCTCGGCGCAGCGAGAATTTCATTATTGCTGGTCGCGCTTGTTTCCTCGCCAAAGTGTCTCCTGGCGCAGACGCCGTCTACTCCTCCAACCTCGACCGCCGCTCCCGTTGTCATTCCCAAGCCCATCACCGACGCGGACCTCGCCAACGTTCCGGTCCCCTCCGCGGACACCCGCGCCCAAGGCGACCGGAACGGCTCGCTAACTGGCAACGCCGGCGACATCACCGTTTCCGATTCCAAAAAGGGCCTGACCATCGGCGACCTCGCCAATCAGGTCGGACAAAATAAAATTGCCCTCAACATCGTTTGGACACTCATCACCGGTTACCTGGTCATGTTCATGCAGCTCGGTTTCGCGCTGCTCGAAACCGGCCTCGCCCGCGCCAAAAATGCCAACCACACCATGATGATGAATCTTGTCGTCTACGGCGTGGGCATGTTCGCCTACTGGCTGTGCGGTTTTGCCATCCAGATGGGCGGCGTTGGCGCCATCGCGAATCTCGGCGGCACACCCGCCTTAAACGCCGAACACGTCATCCATCTTTTCGGAAAGGACTTCGGGATCTTCGGCCAGCACGGATTTTTCCTGATGCACAAAGGTACTTACGACGTCGGCATCATGGTCTTGTTCCTGTTCCAGATGGTTTTTATGGACACTGGCGCGACCATCCCCACCGGCGCCGCGATCGAGCGCTGGAAGTTTTCCTCCTTCGTGGTCACCTCATTTTTCTTCGCCGCCTTTACCTATCCATTGTTCGCCAATTGGGCCTGGGGCGGCGGCTGGCTCGCCAATCTCGGTGTCAATTTCGGCCTGGGCAAAGGCTACGTCGATTTCGCCGGTTCGGGTGTTGTGCACACCGTCGGCGGCGTAAGCGCGCTCGCCATCGCCATGATACTCGGCCCGCGCATCGGCAAATTCACGCGCGATGGCCGCCCGCAAGCTATCCTCGCCCACGACATGGTCATCGTCATCACCGGCTGCCTCATCCTCGCCTTCGGCTGGTTCGGCTTCAATCCCGGCTCCACTCTCGGCGCCTCCGGCAGTGGCAATTTGCGCATCGGCTCCATCGCCGTGAACACCATGCTTGCCAGTGCCGCAGGTCTCCTCTCCGCCATGCTTTATATGTGGATGGTGTACGGCAAGCCCGACGTCTCCATGACCGGCAACGGTTTCCTCGCCGGCCTCGTGGCCATCACCGCTCCCTGCGCTTTTGTAAATCCCGTCAGTGCGGTGGTCATCGGCTTGATCGCCGGCATCCTCGTCTGCATCTCGGTGGCCTTCGTGGAACGCAATCTACAGGTAGACGACCCCGTCGGTGCCATTTCTGTTCACGGCTCCTGCGGTATCTGGGGCGTCGTCTCCGTGGGCCTCTTCGCCGACGGCACCAGTAACTACGGTGGCTCCTGGAACGGCGTCAATGGCTCCGTCACCGGACTATTTTACGGCGATGCCACGCAGCTTCTCGCGCAGCTCATGGGCGTGGCCACCCTGTTGGGAGTAGTCTTCATTCTTAGTTTTTGTTTTGGCACGCTCGTGGATCTCTTAATGGGTCAGCGCGCTCCGGCGAAATCGGAACTCGAAGGCCTTGATCTCCCGGAAATGGGCTCGCTTGCCTATCCGGAGTTCGAATTAAAGTCTGGAAATTAGCCGTGCATCCTCAAATGAGAATTTAGCCATGGAACAACATCTCCAAGTCTCGCCTTTGAATCAGCCGATCGATCTCACCGTGCAGCACGGCCTGGAGCGATTCCCATCGCTGCCCTGGCGCGATCCGCATTCCATCTCGCCAGAAAAACTCGCCGAGCTCATCGCCACGCTCAAACGAGCCTGCTGGCAAAATCCGCAGAACGCCTCCCTGCGCACTTGTCTCGGCATGGCCCACGCCATGAATTACGACGTCTATCGGTCAATGGCAGCGCTCGAATCCGCCATTCACATCGCCCCGCAGGATTTCCTTGCCCAGTTAAAATACGGCGAACTTTTCTTCCGCGTTCGCGCCCTTCATCGCGCAGAGCAGGAAACTCTCCGCGCGCTCGAAATTGCTGCCTCGCCGCTGGAGATTTCTTTGGCGCGCAGGCAGCTAGCGCAAATCCGAGAGACCGGCCATGGCGGTCATAGCAGGCCGTTGTGGACCAAGTCCCTGAGTTTCCCCGTTGCCGGCCTGGCCATACTGCTTCTGACCATCGCCTGCCTCTACCTGCTTTGGAAATGAAATACCGCTGGCACTATTTCGCCGCCGCAGCTTTTTTCGCTTCTTATCTGTTGGTGTCCAACGGCGTTCCGTTAATTCCAGTCATCCTCGGTTGCACCCTGGCCGCCTGGCTAACCTGGCGCAAATTCTCGCAAGTCTAACGGCTGCCTGCTGTTCATCAAATGCATCCCTTCAAGCATCGCCGATTTTCAATTTACCAACCCCATCTTGTCTCGAGCCCCCGCCAGCGTATAATGCCTCCGGCGCAAGGCGCAGCAATTGCACCTCTAAACCCCATCGAGACATGATCGATCATAACCCCATGGAAATAAATGTCCGCGACCTGGGAGACATCGCCATCGTCGACGTCATCGGCCGCCTGGCAATCGGCGAGTCCGCCGAGCAACTGCACGAAGCGCTAAATTCCATCGTCCGGCGGGGCATTCATAAAGTGGTGGTCATCCTCAACCATGTCACCCAGATCGATAGTTCTGGCATCTCCACTCTGGTCCGTGTGGCCATTGGTTTGGCGCGGGAGAAAGGCTCCCTGCATCTGGTCTGCGGTCCCGGGCGCGTCCGCGATTCCCTGACCGTCACTCGCCTAATTGACGCCATCCCCACTTTTGACACCGAAGCCAAAGCCCTGGCGAAATTCTGAACGTCGCAGAGGGGGATGTCAGCACATGAAAAAGCTCATCCACCGAAGCCTAACGTCATCCCTCATTTTTTCCTCGCTTTGCACCGTCGGCTTCGCGGCTCCGGTCAATAGGTCATCGGCTAACGAGAATGCCAATTGCGAATATTGTCCGCCTCCTGACTACCCTCCCAATGCTCCCAAGGATCAACCCGACGAAGCCACCGTCTTACTCACCGTTACGGTCACGACGGATGGTCACGCGGAAGACGTCGTGATTGAGAAGACGCCAGGCGATACCTTTTCGGAACAGGCAGTAAAAGCCATTAAGCAGTGGAGGTTCAGACCTGCGCGAGATAAGGATGGAAAGGCGGTCCCTCGCGCGTACCTATTGAAGTGACCTTCCGGCGTTACCGCTCATCCGCTCTTCTTCAACTCCGACAACACCATCTTTGCCAATTCCTTTAGCGTCTCAAACACGCCACTCCCGGTCACCGCCACGCCTTCTATCACCGGCTCGCCTTTTTTCTGCAACTGCCGCGTCAATTCATCCACCGGCATGGCATTTGGCAAATCCCGCTTGTTTAATTGCAGCACATACGGAATCGTGCCGAAATCCAGCTTGTGCTCCCGCAAATGCTCCTGCAAATTTTCCATCGTCTCGAAATTCGCGTCCAGCCGCTCTTCCTGCGAATCCGCCACAAACGCCACGCCGTCCGCTCCCTTCAAAATCAGCTTGCGGCTGGCCTCATAAAACACCTGCCCGGGCACGGTATATAAATGGAAGCGCGTCTTGAACCCGCGCACCGTACCCAAATCGAGCGGCAGAAAATCAAAAAATAGCGTGCGATCCGTCTCCGTCGCCAGCGAGACCATTTTCCCTTTTTGATTTTGCCCCGTGTGATCGTAGATCCACTGCAGGTTGGCGGTCTTCCCGCCCAAACCTGGACCGTAGTACACCAGCTTGCAATTGATTTCGCGCGCAGGAAAATTAATGAAAGGCACTTAGGGTCAGCTCAATCTCGGCCTGAATTTTATAGCATAGGCTGGCGACGCAGGCCAGACTTCTGGCGCCTGCCGCCGCCCGCGAAGTGCTGCTTTGTAGTTTCCGCGAGAACCGCCGCGCTTGCGCGGGTTATTTTTGACTCGTGGCGCTCTTTTGTAACGGGTACATGGTTGACTTCTCCCGTTCGCCCGCCCGTCACGCTCCTTTAGAGGGTTTCCGCTGATCGTCATCTCGCTAACCTACCTGCCCGCGAGGCTCGGCGCGCAAGTTCACCTGAATTGACGCGCGGTAACCGCTCTGTTAGCATCCCGCTCATGGCCAAAGCCCATAAACCCTCTTCGAGTGCCTCGGAACGCTCGAAAAGCGCCTCCCGCAGCGACTCTAAGCCAATGAAAAAACGAGTCTTACCTCCAGCTCCCCCCCACCAGCGTGGAGGCGTCGAACTCGTCGACCCCCGCGTCCAAGCCCAATTAAAGCTTTATGATGAGGCCCTCTCGCTCTTTCACCAGCAGAAATTCGCCAAGGCCAAGCAGGAACTGGAAAAAGTCCTCGAAGGGCCCAGCAAGGAGCTCATCGACCGCGCCCGCATGCACGTTAAAATCGCCGAACAGCGCATGAAGCCCACTCACGAACAAAATCCCCGCACCGCCGACGAACATTATCAGCGCGGCGTCGCCATGATGAACATCGGCCGCTGGGACGATGCCCGTGAAAGTTTAGTCAAAGCCCGCAAAGCTGCCCCCAAAGCCGACCACATCCATTACGCCATGGCCGCCCTCGATTGCCTCACCGGCGAAGCCGACTCCGCCATGGCCAACCTCAAAGTCGCCATCGAACTAAAGAGCGAAAATCGCTTCCATGCCCGCAACGACGAAGATTTCGCCTTCCTCCAGGAAGACCCGCGATTCACCGAACTCCTCTACCCGGAAAAGGAAGGCTACTCCGGCTAACGCTGGGCTTGCCTTTATTGCCCTTGCAGCGACGTCCTTCAGGACGTTATTTTCCCCCTCTATCCACCGCTCGACATTCCTAAACATGTTCGCCGGCAAGTCGCCTCAGCTTCCGCTAACGCGGCGTGTTCTATTTTAATCGGCACACGCTTTTTCTGTCTTTAGAGAATTCCAATTTATACATTGGGACCTATTTGAGACAGTTTCCCGCGCGGTTTAATGAGACATTGTGATTGGTCATCGAACTTGATGGCCATTCGTATTCGGCAACTATTGTTAGCACGCTATATAATTTATCAATAAGTAGAATCACGCTAGCGGAGTTACAGACGGCGAATGCAAATGGAAAAATGACCGAGGCAAAAATGACAAAGCCGATTGAGCCGCTGGCGGTCGCCGAGACTAGAAACGGTAGTGCTGCAGTGCAGAGTGTAGCCACCGTACTGGAGCGCGAACTCCCAACTGTAATTGAGGATTGGCTGAAGCGCGTGGAGCAAGAGCCGGAGCTCACCGTTATCCCGCTGACGTTTGACCAGCGCACCGGCCATCTTCCGTATCTTCTGCATGATGTGATTTCGCGGTTGCGTCTGGACGCGGGCACCAAGGCTCCGATATCGGAGGCCGCGTCCGCCCATGGTGATTTGCGGCGCGAACAAGGCTACACCGTAGCGATGGCGGTAGAGGAGTCTCGTCTGCTGCAGGTGAGCATTTTTACCATCCTCCACAAAAACGTGAAGCACTTGGACTTCAGCACTCTCCTTCCACAAATTGTCACCATTGCGGACGAAGTAGATGCGCAATTGAAGCAACAGATACTGCGATTCATGGCGGGGGACGCCCGATTAACTACCAAGACGCACTAACACGTCCCGATGCCTAGAAGCCCCATGACCGCGATAGCGCACAGAGCTGCGAACCAAACGAACAACCACGCGAACGGAGAGTGTGTTCTGCTCATCGACGCGGAGTCCGACGAAGCCGCGAGGATCTTCGTCGAATTGCGCTCCGCGACAGATGAACAACTCCATGTCGAGTGGGTTACTGAACTTTCCGCAGGTATCGAGCGTTTGCGCACCGGCGCGGTAGCCGCGATTGTCTTGGACCTGACCTTGCTCGAAAGTCAGGGGGCCGAAACATTCGACAAACTTTTTCACGCCAGCCCGGGCGTGCCCATCCTGATTTTGTGCGTGGCCGGCGCCGAAGAAATGGCCAGGCAGGCCGTGCAACGCGGGGCGCAAGACTATTTGGTCAGGAATGAAGCCACCGGCTACCGGTTGTCCCGCGCGCTGCGCTCGATGATGGATCGTCGTACGGCAACGGCGGTGTCGTTGGAATGTGATCTGGCCCACGCCACGCTCGATGGCATCGGAGAAGCGGTCTTACGAACGGGTGTAAACGGCCAAATCACCTATGTGAATCGAGTTGCCGAAAGGATGACCGGCTGGTTGCGGACGGAAGCATTAGGACGTCCCGTTATGGAAGTGTTGCGAATCATTGATGGTGCAGGCGGCGCACCGATGGGCAATGTCGTGGAAAGCGCGCTTCAGCAAGGTCAGATTCCCACGATCGTAAGCAACTCCCTAAATTGTGTCTTAGTTCGACGAGACGGCCTGGAATTTGGAATTGAAACTACCGTCACGCCTTTGCGTGACCGCCATGGAGTTCTAACCGGAGCGGTTGTGGGTTTTCACGACGTGAGCCTGGCGCGCGCCACGTCGCACGAGATGTCGCACCTGGCGCAACACGATTTCCTGACTGGTCTGCCAAACCGCATGCTGTTCAATGACCGTCTGGCACAGGCGATTTCACTGGCTGAGCGGCAAAGCAAACAACTCGCGGTCCTGTTCGTCGATCTGGACCACTTCAAAAAAATCAATGACTCGCTGGGCCACGTTGTGGGCGACAAGCTGCTGCAATCGGTCGCCGGCCGCCTGGTTGCGTGTATCCGGCGAACGGACACCGTAAGTCGCATGGGTGGCGACGAATTCGTAATTCTCCTGTCGCAAGTCGAACATGAAGAAGACGCGGCTTTTAGTGCGCGAAAAATCCTTCGGGTCCTGGCCACCCCGCACATTATCGACAATAAAAGCCTCGACATTAACGTCAGTATTGGCGTGAGCACCTATCCCGGCGACGGGCGCGACGCTGAAGATTTGATGAATAAAGCTGACAAGGCGATGTACGAAGCGAAGCAACATGGTCGCAATACCTATCGGTTTTTCCGGCACGACATGCAAGCGCGGCTTTCCGAACGGCTATCGCTGGAAGGAGATTTGCGCTATGCGCTCGGGCGCAATGAATTCTTGCTGCACTACCAGCCCAAATTTAATCTCCAGACCGGTAAAAACACCGGACTGGAAGCGTTCATACGCTGGATGCACCCGACGCGGGGAATGGTCTCCCCGGGCGAGTTCGTGCCCATCGCTGAAGAGTGCGGATTGATGTTATCCATCGGACGATGGGTCTTGCTGCAAGCATGCCGGCAGGTTCGGGAGTGGCGCGATTTAGGACTGGGGGTTGTGCCTCTGGCGGTGAATGTGTCCGCGGCTGAATTTGGCGCCAAAGATTTTCTATCCGGGGTTCGCGCCGTGCTGATCGCCACCGGAATGGAACCTCCCAATCTGGAGCTGGAACTGACCGAAAGCGTGCTGATGGAGGACGCGGAGTCTACCGTGGTCACGTTGCGCGCGCTGAAAGCCATGGGCGTGGGACTGGCCATCGACGATTTCGGTACGGGTTATTCCAGCTTTACCTATCTGCGGCGTTTTCCATCGGACGCGCTGAAACTCCATCAATCGTTCGTGCACGACATTACGGAAAATCCCGGTGACGCCACCATCGTCAGCGCCATGATTAACATCGGCAAAAGCCTGAAGCAGCGGGTCATCGCCGAGGGCGTGGAAACGCAAGCGCAGCTCGATTTCCTCCGTCGCCACGGTTGCGACGAAGGACAAGGCTATTATTTCAGCCGTCCCGTGGCAGCCGATCAGGTTCCCCAAATGCTGAACGCTGATCTGCGAGTAGGAATGGTCGGATCGGTAGGCTAGCTCGAGATCTCAGACCTGTGACACGCCCTATTTTCCTTGAGCAAAGTGCCGTTCAGCGTTGAAAAGTCTCAATCGCGAACTGACCACTTCTTGAACGGCATCCACAGCCGTCGGCAGAATCTTGTAAGGCGCCACTTCGTCTGGATGTTGCGCCAAGCCCTGCTCCAAACCATGTCTCCACGCCACCCGCAGTTCGGTGTTGATGTGCACAATGTTGATCCCCGCTGCGATGGCCTTCCGCAAGTCTTCATCATCCGTGCCGGAGCCGCCATGAAGGGTTAGCAACACCCCCGCCGCTCGCTTGATCGCCGTAATTCTCTCGATATCCAGCCGCTTCTTCGTTTCTCCCTGCACCATGCTTCGGAGCATGCCGTGCATATTGCCCACCGCCGGCGCCAGAATGTCCACTCCCGTGCTGGCCACGAACTGTTGCGCCTCTTGCGGCGTCGAAAGCCCCTTGCGCAGATCCGGCGCCGCCTCGTGAATTTCCGACCCCGTCCCGATGTCCCCGATCTCTCCCTCGACCAGCATGGCCGGGTTGATCGCCTTGAGTGCCTCGACCGCCTGCTTGGTTTGTCGCACATTTTCCTCGAACGGCAAAGCCGACAAATCGAAAACGATGGAGTCAAACCCGGCTTTGGCGGCCTCCACGCCCTTCGCCAGGGAGTGCGTGTGATCGGCGTTCAGAAAAACCGGGAAGTCGAACTCCTCGCGCAAACTTCGCACCAGCGCCGCCACCTGCTGCACTCCCATAAACTCCCGCTCGCCCTCCGACACACCCACCAGGACCGGTACTTTCATCTCCTGCGCGGCGTCGAACACCGCTTTCAACCCCACCAAATCGGCGATATTAAAATGCCCGATCGCCACGCCGCGTTCTTGCGCTTCCTGCAACAGACTCCGTAAGGATTTCATCGCAAATTATTCCTCTCGTCGGTGAACCAAGGTCGCCCGCCTCTGAAACTCTGATGAACGGCCAAGCACAAGAGACGTGACCGAGTGGTTTTGTAGGGGCGCAGCATGCTGCGCCCCATCTCGGCAAGATCTCAGCCCGAGTCCCTGACTTTTCGGCCCTTGCAAGGCCTCGCTTTTGTGGCCAGGCCCTTTACGCCGTCCTCCCCGATTCTCAAATAACGCGACCGTCCAAGGTCTTTCGGCAAATCTAAATCAGCTGCCCGCCGCGTGGCCTGAGAATTTTCGCGCCGCCACGCCGAACATCACCCGCGAGATCCCGGTCATCAACAAGTTTATCCCTACCAGCGTGCCAATGGCCCACACCGAGCTCGACGGCCAATGCAGCCAGATCAGCCCGCCGACCAGCAGCGTGAGGATGGCGTTCATCAGCAGCCAGCTGGATCCACCCGTTTCGCGAATCTGGAAATAGGCCACAATTTCAAATACCGCTTCCGCTAAAATAATTCCGGCCAGCAGCAGGGTCAGCGTTCCCAGCCCCAGCAGCGTGTGCGTCAGGAAGTACACGCCGCCCGCCACGTAAACGATTCCGATCAACACCTGTACGATCGCGCGCCACGCGCCGCCGCCGCCGAACGCCGCAATAAAATGCGCGCCGCCGCCAATAATCAGCAGCCAGCCCACCAAAAACACAATCGCCAAGCCGGCAACCAACGGTTCGGCGATCGCCATGATTCCAATAAAGATGAACACCACGCCGATGGCCATCAGCCATCCGCTGGCTTTCTTCACGATCGTGCCTGGTGCACGAAGTCCGTGCGTGGGATTTGCTGTAGACATCAAACACCTCCGCTCTCATTCGCTTTTCTGGACCGCTCCCTGCTTCTGCAACGTCGCGGGAGCGTTCATGCCCGGATTCGCGCTCATTCTACGCCAATCTCCGAGGCGGACCGCATAGGATTATTCCCACAAATGGTCCCGCAGTTGTGCGTGCAACTGGCCTCCGTCTTTCGCCCTGCCAAAATTCACTTCCCCACACTCTTTCCGGTACACTTCTTCCGCCCGGTTCTATCCGCATTTGTGTGCATCGCTTTGTCGCACGATTTTCGCGCATCATAGAGCCTCATGACTAAAAAATCCTCCCCACCGAAAATCCTCCGCCGCGGCTTCCGCGTCGTCGCTCTCGGCGGCGGTACCGGCCTCTCCACCCTCCTCCGCGGCCTCAAAGAACACTGCGTCCGCCGCAGCGACCACCATCCCACCCCCGAACGCCCCATCTCCGACCTGGTCGCCATCGTCACCGTCACCGACGACGGTGGCTCCTCCGGCCGCCTCCGCCGCGAAAACCGCATCCTCCCCCCTGGCGACATCCGCAACTGCATGGTCGCCCTTTCCAAAGATGAAGCTCTCCTCGGCCGCCTCTTTCAATATCGTTTCAAAGCCGGCCGCGGTCTCATCGGCCACAATTTCGGCAATCTCTTCCTCGCCGCCCTCACCCATATCACCGGAGACTTCGCCGAAGCCATCCGCGAAAGCAGCAAAGTCCTTGCCATTCGAGGCCGCATCTTCCCGTCCACGCTCTCGAACGTCCATCTCGTCGCCACGCTGGAAAATGGCCGCGTGGTCCACGGCGAGACGCGCATCACCGCCAGCAACTCTCGAATTAAAAAAATCGCCCTCTCCTCCCCGAACGTCCGGCCCCTGCCGTCGGCCGTCGACGCCATCCGCGAAGCCGATCTGATCCTCCTCGGTCCTGGCTCCCTGTACACCAGCATTCTCCCCAATCTCCTGATCCCCGAAATCGCCGGCGCCATAATCCGTTCCCACGCCCCGCGCGTGTACATCGCCAATCTAATGACGCAGCCCGGCGAAACCTCCGGCTACGCTCTAGCCGACCATCTCCGCGCCATCCAGCAGCACGTCCTCCGCAAAAACTCCCGACGCCGCGTGATCGACTTCGTGGTCGCCAATAATCAGCCGGTTTCCGCCCCGGTATCTCGCCGCTACCGCACCGAAGGCGCCGAACCAGTCGTAGTCGATCTCCCCACGCTGCAAAAATTAGGCTTCCGGGTAATCCAGGACAATCTCCTCGACGAACACACCGTAATCCGCCACAACACCCGCCGCCTGGCCCGCCTCCTCCTGGATAATTTTCTCGATAATTTTCTCCGCAAATCGTAGGCGCTCTCGTGGAAGTCGAGTGTTTGCAACGCCGGCGAAATATGCGCGGTCAAAATCTATAAGACCTAACTTTTCTCTTGACATTCCTGTTGCGATTTGCTACCCTTGACTCGTTCAGAACTGTCTCTAAACTCCAAAAATTCCTACACCGTTTGCCCTGTCGGCTTCCGGCCATTCCTACACTCGCGAACGTCCTAGTACCGATAACGATGTAGTTACTAAATTGTGCTCGTAAACCCAATAGAATGAACACTTGCAGAAGGTTGTGAAAACAAAGCCACTTTAACTCCCTTTATAATCACAACCTTTCGCGATCCCCGGGCCCCCTGCGCGTCCCGTGCGCTGCGGCTTCCTTTCCGCTCCCAGATCCACCGCTCGCACTGCATCGCCGGACCCCATGTCGCTTTTAGCGCCGCCACTTGGTTACAATGACCCCTCAGTTTCGCGGCGCGCAAATCTTGAAGGATCAGCCCCGAACGAGCTCCCATGATGAAATCCCTGCTACCCATCCAGCAAATCGCTGCCAAACTCGGCCTGCCCGATAAATATTTCGAGCCCTTGGGCTCTTACGCCGGAAAAATTAAACTGGAGCTCCTCGCCGATCCCTCCTTCAAGCGTCGCGGAAAATTAATCCTGGTCACCGCCACCACGCCCACCGTCTCCGGCGAAGGAAAAACGGTCACCTCCATCGGCCTGACCCAAGGCCTCGAACGCATCGGCAAAAAGTCCATCATCACCTCCCGCGAACCTTCCCTTGGCCCGGTCTTCGGCATGAAAGGCGGCGCCGCGGGCGGCGGAATGTCCCAGCTGGAACCCAGCCAAAAAATAAATCTCCATTTCAACGGCGACTTCCACGCCATCACTTCCGCTCACAATTTGCTGGCCGCCCTGATCGATGCCCATCTCTTCCACGGAAACGATCTGCAACTCGACCCGTCGCGAATCACCTGGCCTCGCTCCATGGACATGAACGACCGCGCCCTTCGCCGCATCGCCGTGGAAGTCGGCGGCAAACGCGAAGGCGCCAATCGCCACACCGGTTTCGTAATTACTGCCGCCTCCGAAATCATGGCCATCCTCGCGCTGGCTAACAGCCGCGACGATCTTCGCCGCCGTCTCGACGCCATCATCGTCGGCACCACGTGCGACGGCAAACCAGTTCGCGCCAAAGAACTGGCCGCCACGGGCGGAATGATGGCCCTCCTCACCGAAGCTATCCTGCCCAATCTCGTGCAAACCACGGAAGGCACTCCCGCCACCGTCCACACCGGTCCCTTTGCCAACATCGCCCACGGCACCAGCAGCATAATTTCCCAGGAAATGGGACTGCGCCTCGCGGATTACGTGGTGAATGAATGCGGGTTCGCCGCCGACCTCGGCGGAGAAAAATATTTCGACATCGTCATGCCTGCCAGCGGCATTCGCCCGTCCGTAGCTGTCCTGGTCACCACCGCGCAAAGCCTCCGCAATCAAGGCGAAGGCGACCTCGAACGCGGTTTCGCCAATCTCGGCAAACACATCGACAGCCTGCGCCGCTTCGGCGTTCCCATCGTTGCCGGCATCAACCGCTTCCCGAAAGACACCCCGGCCGAACTCGATCGTCTCCTGGGCTATTGCAAAGACAACGGCGTGGTCAGCGCCCTCAACGAGGCTTTCACCAAAGGCGGCGCAGGCGCGGCAGAATTAGCCGAACGCGTGGTGGAAACCATCGCCGCAAATCCCGGCGCTACGCCCGCGCCGATCTACGCTCCGGAAGATTCCTTCGAAGAAAAAGTCCGCGAAATCGTCATCAATGTCTACGGCGGCGCAGGAGCTACCTTCAGCGAACAGGCCTCGGCAAAACTCCGCCAATACGCCGCATGGGGCTTCGCAAAATTGCCCGTCTGTATCGCCAAGACTCAATACTCGCTCTCCGACGATCCAAAAAAAATGGGCGCCCCCACCGGTTGGACCCTCAATGTCACCGACGCCTCCCTATCCTCCGGCGCAGGTTTCGTCGTCGTAATCGCCGGCAACATGATGCTAATGCCCGGCCTCCCAAAAATCTCGCGCGCCGCCTCCATTGACGTCGATGCCACCGGGGAAATCACCGGCGTCTAAGACCACGCTGGCGGCCCGGTTAACCTTTCGCCACAGCGCCCCTCAGGCCATCGCATCTCTGATAGAGTCTCGTAGGGTAGCCAATTCGCTTGGGGACGGTTACCGGCTGCAACTTAACGGTCCGTTCCGGGTTTTATCCGCCACCGTAGTACCCAGCACATACCTTCAGGAGAGGTAGCGTCAATGCAAACTTTTCGCAAAGCAATCGCCATTCTCGCGCTTATAGCTTTAGCCCTTCCCGTACGTTCTTCGGCCCAAGGCATCGGTATTGGCATCGGCATCTCCATTCACGTTGCTCCGCCGGCCTTGCCCGTCTACGTTCAGCCCGCCCTTCCCTCGCCGGGTCTCATCTGGACCCCCGGTTATTGGGCCTACGGCGAAGATGACTATTACTGGGTTCCTGGCACCTGGATCGCGGCTCCTACGCCCGGATATCTCTGGACTCCCGGCTACTGGGGTTTTGCTGGCGGCCTCTATGGCTGGCACGGCGGCTACTGGGGAGCGCACATCGGCTTCTACGGCGGCGTTAACTACGGCTTCGGCTACGGCGGCGTCGGCTTTGTCGGTGGCTCATGGAGCGGCGGCGTCTTCCAGTACAACCGTGCGTACGCCAACGTCGGCTCGGTCGTCTCGGTCAACAACACCTACAATAAAACCGTGGTCGTGAACAACACCACCGTAACCAATGTCAGCTACAACGGCGGCGCTGGCGGCACCACGGCGACACCCACTGCCGCGGAACAAGCCGCTGCCAAAGAACCACACACACAGCCTACCGCCGAGCAAACCGCGCACGAAAAGACCGCGCTCTCGAATCCGCAGCAGAAGGCTTCCGTCAACGGTGGTAAGCCCGCTGTCGCCGCGACTCCCAAGGCCGGCCAATTCACCGGCAAGGGTGTGGTCACCGCCAGCAAAGCCGGCGCTCCTTATCACGCCACCAACGCCGCCGCCAAGTCCGACCGTCCCGCGACTGCATCGAAACCCAGTACCGTGAACTCCAACAAACCCAATACCGCCAGTTCCGCCAACAAGCCGGCTACTTCGACCAACAAACCCGCCACTTCGACCAACAAGAGCGCTCCTAAGCCGCAAACTTCCAGCAAGCCGCCGGCGGCGCCGAAAAAGAGCAATTCCAAACCGCAACCGGAAAGCCACTCGAAGGAACCGAAGTAACGGAGCAACCGCTGCAACTTCTAGTTTTGAAGAAAAAGCCACTCTCGCATTTCCCGCGAGAGTGGCTTTTTCTTTCTCCTGAATTCGCGCGTCCGTTCTCTCACTGCCCCCGCATCATCTCCGGTACGGATCAAACCAGTACGCAACCGCCAAAATCGCCAGAAAAATCAGCGGCATAATCCGATCTCCCCACGGGTCGCCAACGAACGCGTGCGAACCAAAAGCGGAAATCAACTCAATCGTGAATCCCGCATACGCCCATTCTCGCAACCGCGGCGCCTTCGGATAAATAAACGCCGCCAACTCCAGCAATTTCCCGGTGCCGATAAAGTAGACGAAATACCACGGATATCCCAGGTGCGCCAGCGTCGCCACCACATCCGGCGTTCGCCGCAAGTCGCTGATGCCGTACCACAGCAGGAACAACAGGATCGGCGTCATGAAAATCCAGTGCATGACTCTGCCGGTATGCTTGCCTGTCGGCGCCGTCTTTTCCGCTTCTCCCGCCATGCGCTCCACCATACCAGCAACCGTCAAATTTACTCCACTGGTTTCGCTTCACCGGCTCTTGTCAAAAGGATGCGCGCCAGCGCACATCATTCGACGGCCATCCGCCCGCGCAACACCGTCACCGACGCCTTGGGGATCTCAAACACCGTGTCCTTGCCCGCGTGCACCGTCGTACGCCGCAGCGGCCCGTCCGGCTGGGCATAACTCTGCGCGCCGTTCGGATGCCACACATACTCCGCCGCGCCAAACGCAACCACGTTCACCGTTCCAACAAACGTCACGGCCTGCGCACTGGCGCCGTCCTCAGCGTTTTTCAACGCAATCTTCATCCCGTGCGCGTTCGATGCATCTCGATTCACCACCATCACGGACCATTCTCCATCCGGCCGTTTCACGGCATACGCCGTCAGCAGTTCGTGCCCGGCATCATCGAGCACATCCGCACTCGCCGGAAAAAGTTCATGCACTCCCGCTCCATGTTTCACCCACTCCAGATTGATCATCTGGCTCGCAAAATATTGCGACGTGTATTGCCGCACCTGCAAATCCGCGTCCGCCACGAAATTCCCGTACGTGCTCCACCCGTGGCATCCCGGCCGCAGCGGCTCCGGCTGGATGGGCGAGTGATAAAAAACCGCTCCGCCGTTCGCCAGGAACGAGCCCGCATTATCCGCCAGCCACAACGCCGCGAACGTGTCCACCATCGGCTGCGTCAATTCCCACGACACGTTGCTTTCCGTAATCATCAGCGGCACATTCGCCGGCACACCATCGTCTCGCCACGTTTGCAGAATATGCTTCACCATCTGCGGCTCGCGATACAAATCCGGCCACGTCACCTCGCACGGCGCAAACGGATAGTGCTCGAACGATACAAACGCCAGGTCCTCTAGCCGCCCGTGGCTTTTCAAATAATCGATAAACCGCCCTAGCCACGAAGTCCGCCCACTCGCATCCGCCCAGGCCTGAACATCCTCGTTCACCCCGCTGAAAATCGGGCCGCCCAATCGCAGCTTTGCATCCACGCCGTGCAGCGCCGTCGCCCACTGCAAATATAGCGCTCCGTAATCTTCCGGCAGCATGAACTGTCCGTCGGGCTCCTCGCCCATCTCCACATAGGAAATCGCATATACCCGCTTCTCGATGTAGGCAATCTCCGCCGCGGAATCTTCCGGCGTGCCATACAGGAGCGACACCGGAATCATGGCCGGCAAGTGATGGGTGATACCGCTCGTAAAAAATAAATCGAAGCCGGTCTGCACCCGGCCAGTTGCAATATCCGCGGACGTGTGCCACGGATCCATCGACGACACATACGTCGCCGTCTGGTTCTGTCCCGGCGCATGCTGCACCACATCCACAAACGCTCCGTCTGCCGTAAAATTCCCGGCATAAATCTCATTCACCGCATAGCCCACGCAATTCCGTGCATCGCCCGCGCCATGCGTGTCGCAAGTATTCGACGATTCCGTCATCCATACCCGCAAAAATCGTGTCTTGACCGGCGCAGCCGAGAGCCGCCGCACTTCATCCCCGCCCGTGCCCTCGGAAGTGTCTCCGTTCGCAAACGTCGTCCAGGTCCCTGCGCCCGGTTTGTTGATGGCGTCCTCTCCGGTCCAATACTGCACCACATATTTCCGCGCGAAAGGCGCGCCCCACGCGATCCGCATCGCATCGATCATCTGCGGCGTATCGAAATCCACCACGATCCATTGCGGATGCCGCGCATCTTCTTCGCCGGTAAACCGCTTGCTCAGGTACGGATTGCTCTTCCAATACGTCCGCGTATCTCCATCGGTAAGCCGCGAATATTTTGTCGCCGCATCGTCGCTGCGGGTCGTCCCGCGATGCGGCAAGTTATACCCATAGGAGCGCCTCAGAAATTCGTGCGGCTCCGCTTTTCCCGTAAAATATCCGCTTTGGTGCTCGGCGTCGCTCCACGCTCCGTGTTCGTTCCAGTGCCAGTCTGCAATGGTCAGTTCCGTGTTTTGCCGGTACGTGATCGGCCCCCATCCCGCAGCCAACGACTCTTTTAAGATCTCCTCTCCATACACCGCGTCAATCGCATTCGACGGCAATATATCGATCGAACTGCCGAGGGCCACATCCGGATCGAAGCGAATTGCTTTGGCTGTGGAACCGTCAATGGTTACCGTCTGCCCCATGGCCCGCTGGGTTCCCAACGTGCCTGCGGCTAATCCGAGTAGAAAACAAAACATTTTCTCTCTCACCCGTGCCGCCATAGCCACCCTCCCGGACCTGCGGCGCTTCCGCGTTTTGCGGGAGCGCCGCTCCATTTCGGATTTTTCGCGGGCCTGTCGCGCCGCGGCTCGCGGCCGCCGCCGTCCATGCCGCCGCGATTCACTCGACGCGTATTATATCGTTTTAATACTGAATATTTGCCCGGCTTTATTATTTCCCCGCATCCTGCTAGCTTGGCATTCGCACCTGCGCACAATTCTCATTCGGAGCTTGCATGCCTACATTCCCGCTCATCGAATATCACGATGCCAATTCTGAAGTCCGCGCCATCTATGACGACATCATGACCACCCGCAAAACCGATTGGATCAACGATTTTTGGAAATCCATCGCCCACGATCCCCGGCTCCTGAAACGTACCTGGGAGAGCCTCAAGGAAATCATGGGTCCCGGCGCCATTGACCCGCTCACCAAAGAACTCATTTACATTGCCGTGAGTGTGACCAACAATTGCGGCTACTGCATCGCCTCCCACACCGCTTCCGCTTTTGGCAAAGGCATGACCCCGGAAATGTTCAAGGAATTACAAGCCGTAATCGGCATGGCCAACGAAACCAACAAACTCGTCACTGGATATCAGGTGGAAATCGACGACCGCTTCAAACCCCCGCTTCCGGCTAACTCTAAAATTGCGTAACACGCTGTTCTCCCTCAGGGATTCTCTTGGCTCAACATTTTTGCTCCGCCCCTGGTCTCACTCCTCACCTGTCCGCTAGTGCAAGGTTCCACCGTGGTACGCGGGTACTATGGCCGCTCTCCTTGCGCTGCAACAAGATATAGAGGTTAGCGCAGCGTGTATTTCCCTGTGGGCTCCTGGGGGCCACCAGCAAAAAATCTTCCTCGCGGGTGCTTGAACTTATGTCGTCCATCGTGAAAGAAACGGAGTTTGCTACTTCTGACGCCGCACCGGCGCGTCCTGCTTCCTCCAGTCTGTCGCCGTCCGAATCGGCGGGTAAGCCGCAGGCCGTCGCTCTCGAAGTCAGCGTCACGGTAAATGGCGCGCGCACGGTCGATGGCACGGACAAACGCGAGCCATTCTCCGAGTCCACCAAAACAGTTCTCGTCTTTGCTAATGGCGCCGTGATTCGCTTGCAGTCTTCCGTCGCCCCTGGCCAACTGCTCTTCCTCACCAACGAAAAAACGAAAAAAGAAGTGGTCTGCCAGGTGGTAAAGTCCAAAAACTATCGCAACGTCAGCGGCTACGTGGAGCTCGAATTCACCGAGCCCGTCCCGGGCTTCTGGGGCATGCGCTTTCCCGGCGAGCGTATCGCCGCGCCCACAATTGCAACGCCCGCATCCGGCCAGGCGTCCGGCCAAGTCACGCCGCTGCAAGCTTCGCCCGCCATTGGCGCGCCGGCAACGCCCCCTGCCATCACTCCTCCAATCGCCGTCACCCCTCTACCTGAACACGCACCGGCGCGAACCAACACGCCGAACGCCTTTCCGGCAGGTAGCGCGCAAACGGCAGGAGCCAAAGACGCGTCAAAAATCTCTGTTCCGGTTGAAAAGTTCGTTGCAGCGCCGGTCGCAGTTTCGAGTCCGTCGCCCGCGCCAGTCAGCGTCACTGAAAAACAACCAGCCGGCGGCATTCCCGGCGAATCAAAACCGACTGCTCCCGCTATCTCCAGGACCGTGCCTGTCGCTCCGGTTTCGGCCGCGAACCCTTCGAGTCTCGTCATGAATTTGGCCGATTTGGCGCCGACGCCCGTGCCCGCCAAGCCGCCCGCTTCCTCGTTCGTGGTAAGCACGGATACTTCGGTAAGCTCCAGCGCCGCAAAATCCGTCCCGTCGCTTTCGTCCGTGATTACACTTCCGCGTGCCGCCGATGTAAAACCATCGCCAACCGCGCCCCTGCTCGCTCCTGACGCTCCGGCACCGCGTACACCCGCGGCCGTGGCATCCGCGCCGGACTCCACCGAATCGTTGCGCGCAGAGAACGCCCGCCTCCAACAGCAACTTTCCGCGTTGCTCTCTGCGGAAACAAAAAGGACCGTGCCGCCTCCCGCTTCAACGCCAGCCGCGACCGTCAAACCCGCTGCGGATGCGGCTGCCAAGGTCCTGGAAATTGCTCGCCCCAATCTTTTCGCCAACGCACCCGCGAAACCGGCCGCCGCTCCAACACCTTCGCTCTTCGCCAACGATGAACTCAAGATTCCCGCGTGGCTCGAACCGCTGGCCCGCAACGCTGCAATTTCCCCGGCGTCGAAAGATTCTTCGGCCGATTCCGCGAGCTTTTCTCCCGCGCAAGAATTTCACGCCAAGCCTGCGTCATCGCCGTCTCCGGGACATTCCTCACCCGCCACGATCCCGCAGTCACTGGATGGGCACGATGTTTCCGCGAAGGGTGCTTCCTTGCAGCACTCCCTCGCGCCTGAAATTGCCCTCTATGACGAGGCTAGCGACGAGCAGCAATCCGCCGAGTCCATCGACAACGAATACCAGGACGAACAACAATCCTTGGCCAATGTTCTAGCGCCCAACTTCGGTACGCGCCTGCTCATCGACGAAAGTCCCGAAACTGCCGAGAGCGCGCCACGTTCGAAAAAAAACCTTTTCCTGGCCATCGCCGCAGCCGTCATCCTGGCTGTCTTCGGCGGCCTTCGGTATACCCCGCAAGGCGCGTCGCTTCTCAATAGCCTGCAAAACACTTTCGCTTCGTCGGCATCGGCTCCAGCTTCGGCGGCAGTTCCTGCACGCGAGCCTTCGTCTTCTTCGTCTTCGCCTTCGTCTTCGCCTTCGCCGAACGATTCGCAGGCTTCCGCTTCCGCGCCAGCGAGTCTGCCGGCCTCTCGGTCCGCCTCCATCGCCACATCGAACGCTCCGGCTGGCGGCGCCGTCAAAGATATGGCCGCGACTCCCAGCCCTCTAAACACCAACTTGATGGTTTCCAAGACTCCCGCAGCGTCCCCGGTGACCGCATCGGCCGTTACGCCCAAACCAAATTCTGCGCAACCGGAACTTCCCGCGCAGAAGCGCGCCTCTCTCGGCGATGTCCACCTCTCCGCGCCCACGGTCGCACACCGCTCCGAAGAAAACTCCATCGCGGACGCGGATCCCGCCCTGAACGGCCCCGCGGGGCAAACCGAGGTGCTTAGTTCTGCAAATTTCGCCACCAGCTCCGGTCCATCCGCCCCAGTCGCCACAATCCCTGTGGGCGGCGATGTCAAAAATGCCAGGCTGCTGAAGTCCGTCCCGCCTGTGTACCCGGCCTACGCCAAAGAGCAACGCATCGGCGGCGACGTGAAAATCGACGCGCTGATCGACGCCACCGGCAAAGTCACCTCCATGAAAGTTCTCAACGGCCCGGCGGTATTGCATCAAGCCGCCATGGAAGCTCTTCGGCAATGGCGCTACCAACCCGCTACGCTGAACGGCAACGCCATCCCCATGCACTTGACCGTCACGCTGCAATTCCGCTTGCAGTAAGTTCGTGGGTGACGGCATCGCGGAACGGCTCGTGCCGATTCTGCGCCCTGTGGACTCCGGCGTCCCTTCTCATCCGTATCCGGCAATCGACGCGCACCGTTCCATCGCATTCACAAACCTGGTAGTCCTTGCGGCAGATACCGTTGCGTTCGTATACTGGGCACCCGGGCAAATGGCGTCCTTCGAGTGGGTAGCTCGAATAACCGGACGGCGTTTTTTCCCGATTCAAGTGCACAGGCCGGAATCCCGCAGGTCAGCTTTGCTCTGCGAAAGATGGAGTTCGCTCTGTCAGACGATGGCGAAAAACACCGCACAAGCCGGAAGGCGCGAAGTTTAGGAGACTGTGGATGTCCCAGCAGCCGACACACGAAGAATTGAACGTTTATGAAAACGCAGAGGCGCGCTTTGAAATCGCCGCGCGGAAACTTGGCCTCGAACAGGGCCTGTATCGCTATTTGAAACATCCCAGCAAGGAAATCACCCTTTACATTCCCGTGGGCTTGGATAACGGCACGCTGGAAGTTTTCACCGGCTACCGCGTGTTGCATTCCACCGTTCGCGGGCCGGGCAAGGGCGGCATCCGCTTCGCGCCAGATGTGTCCCTCGATGAAGTGCGCGCGCTCGCCACCTGGATGACCTGGAAATGCGCGGTGGTGAATATTCCGTTTGGCGGCGCCAAAGGCGGCGTGATCTGCAATCCGCAGAAAATGTCGAAATCCGAACTTGAACGCCTCACGCGCCGCTACACCGCCGAACTGGCCGACTGGCTGGGGCCAGAAAAAGACGTGCCGGCGCCGGACGTGGGCACGAACGAACAAACGATGGCGTGGGTCATGGATACTTACGCCATGCACCTGGGACAAGCCACCACCGCCGTGGTCACCGGCAAACCCATCGAACTCGGCGGCTCCGCCGGCCGCCGCGAAGCCACCGGCCGCGGCGTGATGATGTGCTGCAACAAAGCCATCGCCAAGCTGGGCCTCAAAAAAGAGGGCTGCCGGGTAATCATTCAAGGCTTCGGCAACGTGGGCTCGCTCGCCGCGGAATTGATGCAACAAGCCGGCTACAAAATCGTGGGACTTGCCGACATCGGCGGCGGTCTGTACAACGAAAACGGTCTCGACGTTCCGAAAGTGATGGACTGGGTTTACCGGCAGAAAAAATCCCTGCAGGATTTCCCGGCCGGCGGAACGAAAATGAGTTCGCGCGACGTTCTTTTTCAACCCTGCGATATCGTCATTCCCGCAGCCATTGAAAATCAAATTACCGAAAAAAATGCCAATCAGGTACAGGCGAAAATTCTCTGCGAAGGCGCCAACGGCCCCACCACTTCGCAAGCCGACGCCATTATCGATGCCAAAGGAATTTTCACCGTGCCCGATATTCTCGGCAATGCCGGCGGCGTCACCGTCAGCTATTTTGAGTGGGTACAGGATCGCCAGGGCTTTTTCTGGCGCGAGAGTGAAGTCAACGAGCGCCTGCTGGACGTCATGGACAACGCCTTCGACCAGGTCGTGCGGTACGCCGAAACGCATCAGGTGAACAACCGCATCGCCGCATACATGCTGGCGATCGACCGCGTAGCCTCCGCTTTGAGACTTCGCGGCATTTACGCCTGACGCGCGCGGTCTTGTTCGCGTTTTTGCGGCCCGAAGGCGCGCGCTTCAAGGCCTCGCGCTGCGTTGCCCAAACACCAATTAGAGCTCGTTCGACCGCAAATCGCGGTCTTGGGCCACTCCCTGGGGTGCGGCGGCAGCAGCCCATCTTTACGATTTTCCCGCTGGCGCAGTCGGCGTGAAATGTGTATGCTTCCGCTCCGCGGCGCCCAGCTCCCCGCCCACGCGCTGCCCCAGCGCCCATGTATGAAAACTCTGTAACGCCCGGTCGCGTCAAAAGTGAAGAGCAGCACCGTCACGAAATTTGCGTGACCGGACGCTGGATGTATGAACGCGGATTTATCGTCGCGTGCGAAGGAAATCTCTCCGTGCGTCTGGCGGGAGATCGCATTCTCACCACGCCGACGTGCATGAATAAAGGCGCATTGCGTCCCGGCGATCTGGTGGTGACGGATCTCGACGGACGGCAAATTTCCGGGACGAACAAATTCTCTTCGGAACTGGCCATGCATCTGTTGTTTTATCGCATGCGGCCGGACGTTTTTGCGGTTTGCCATGCGCATCCGCCGAAGGCCACGGGATTTGCGGTTGCCGGGCGGGCGCTGGACCAGGCGCTGTTGCCCGAAGTGATTATCGGATTGTGCCAGATCCCGCTGGTGCGCTACGGAACACCGGGAACTTCGGAACTGAGCGCGGCGCTCGTGCCATTTGTACCGCATTACGACGCCATGCTGCTGGCCAATCATGGCGCGGTGACGTGCGCGCCGGATTTGCTCACGGCATTTTTTCGCATGGAGACCATCGAGCACTGCGCGAAAATCACGCTGGCCGCGGAAATGGCCGGCACGCCAGAATTGCTCTCCGGCCGCGAAGTGGCAAAATTAATGGCTGCGCGCGCGCGCTATTTTGTGGAAGCCCCTCCCGGTGGCGGCGCGGAATTGCCGATCACCAGCGACAGCGTCGATAAGGGCGATGGTCCGGTGACACTGACGCGCAGCGAACTGGACGCGCTGATCGACGAAGCGGTACGCAAAGACCGCGCTCTTCGCTGAGCCCCACGCAATCGCGGATTCTCGCACAACTCGAAAAAGCAGATTCTTTGCTTCGCTCGGAGTGACGATGTGGGTATTGGAATGGAACGAAGGGTGACGACGAGGGACGATGGAATCGAGTCAAGGGCGGCTGAATCGAATGAGAGGCGGAGACTTCGCCCGGTGCAGGCCGAGTACTTGCTGACAAAAATTCCCGACGGCCTCAATAATCAGCAAAACAACTTCCGGTTTAGCACCGGAATCGTCTTCCGGTTTGGGCAGCACTAACCACGGCGCTCCTCCCGCGGCGGAATTGCCAGGCTCTTCTCAGCCTGATCCTCGGAGATCCTGCCGCAAGCCTTTGCCCGTGGCGCCTCAAGCCGAGACGGCTCTCGCGGGCTTGGTCCTCTTCGCCAGCAAAGCCAGTCTCTGTTCGTGATTCATGGGCTCCCAGGGGACAAGTTTCTCGGCCAGCACATCCATTCTGCGAAGGAGCGTCAACTCTACGAAAAGCTCCATAAAATCCAAGTCCCGAAAGACCAAGGAGCCGGACTCTTTCATCTTGTCGCGAATCCGCTCCAGATGGGCCGGCATCTCCGTCCAGTGCAGGCCGGATCGGTGGTGATGACAGAGGTGGTATCCTTCGTTCATGAAGTTCACTTCATCCACCACCGTCACGGTATTTACAAAATAATCCTCGGGATTTTCCGGGTCACAGAAGGCGTGCTGAACCCATGAGGTGATGGCCATGATGAAGTTCATGGACAGAAGCGGAACCAACACGAACACGATCCCAATTCTCCAATCGTAAATAAAGACCGCTGCGAAATAAACGAAGTACCGCGTCATTCCCCAGAACATTCGTCTGCGGTTCTTTTCATCGCCTCGCGCTTTAAAGTAGGCGCACGGAGCAAGCCCCAGGGTGGTCCAAATGTTGTCCGAAAGATACCAAAGGAAATGTAGTGGACTCGTTCGATCGTAGCTACTGGTGCCGGCATTATCGTCGAGCCCGCCGTTCTCTTTATGGTGAAGACGGACATGCACTGTTCTGCCCAGTTCTGGAAGGTCCCCATACAAATATCCGAGAAAGAATTCCACGTAGCGGCCGAAGACCTTCTCGTATTTCTCCGAGAAGTACCCGTGGGGGCGATGCGCTTCCAGGTGTTTGCTGCTGAACATCCGCACAGACCGCTGAAACTTGGGACCGTACAGGGAAAGATAGAAAGCGATCGCCAGCAGCGGCCGAGGTTTCCCTAAAATGAGCTGGATCACGAAAATCGGCACGGCGGTAAGGCTGAGGGACACCATGAGTCGTAACGCGGGGGTGTCTCGGGAGTCCCGCAGAACTGCCTGCCCTAGCCTCTCGAGGACCCGGTCGTACGTCCGGGAGAGAAATTCATACGCCTCGCGCAAGGGACGAACCCTCCCGAGGAGCTTGGCCGCACCATAGCATCCGAACGAAAGCGCGCCCACGAGGGAGGCGGCAGCAATGCTTGCCAAACCCATGAGTACTGCCGAGCACCGAAGTACGAGTTTGAGTATGGCTGCAGGCAACGCACGCCAATACGTCTTTGAGCGAGCGTCTTTTTGAACGTCGTTCAAATCCGCTACCGTTAACTTGCCTACGAATTGCATGTTCGTCGTTGAACTAATTGACGGGCTTCGTCCGGTGTCGTACGCAAAAGGATTCTACACTCAAGGAGAGCAAAAGTTCCAGAGTCGAACGGTTGAGCTGGCAGCGCTAACGGGACAAGTGGAAAGGTTACAGGTCGCGGGAGGCAGCGGTGTCGATGATAGTGTCGGGGAGTTGGCGAGAGCCCGAAAGGCGGAAATTGGTGATGGATTGCAGGTGGAAGATTGGGGATTGGTTTTGCGCGGCTTTGATGCGGAAGAAGTCGGAGGTGTGGACATCAGTTAGATGAAAGGAGTGACGAGGGTCGGGATTTTCCGTGGCGATTTCGATATGGGACATTTCGAGGTTACGGATGTGGCGGAGGAAGAAGCCGGTGGCGGGTAACGGGCCGAACATTTCCGGTTCGGGATACGCGTTCTCTTTTTCCGGAGGCTGCAGGGCGGCCATTTCCGCTGGGGCTCCGCCTGTTTGGTGGAGGTAGATGTCGCTGAGCTTGATGTCTTCAATGAGGTGATTGGGAACGCCGCTGATAATGCTGGGGAGCTGAACGGCGCCGGAGCTGACGATGTTGCTGATCAGGATGCGTTTCAGGGTGCCGGACTGCGCGTCTTGCGGTCCGCGCATGCGGATGCCCAAGCGGAGAAACAGCGGGGAGTTGCGCACGTCGCGCATGGCGATGTTGGTGATGGTGATGTCTTCACATTGCGCGCCGTCGACGGTTTCGAGGGCGAGGCCGCGGCAGCTTTCAAAAACGCAATTGCTGATGGTGATGTTTTTGAAGCCGCCATTCGATTCGGTACCGAATTTTATGCGGCCGGTGGGGCTGAAATGGGCCTGCGGGCCAGAACGCTTCCAGGTGCCGTCGAGCACCGATCCCAACTGATAGTCTCCGGTCACGTAACAGTTCGTGATGGTCAAATTTTCCGTGACGCGCGGATAGCCGAGAGCGAAGGAGCTTTTGGGGCAGATGCCGTCGTCCCACGGGGAGTTCACCGTGCAGTTAGAGACGCGCACGTTTTTGCAGCAGTCAATGTCGAGACCATCGCGGTTGGTGTCGATTTTGAGATTGTCGATGGTGAGATTGTCGACGCCGGTGGCGAGGAGCGCGAACCAGCCGCCTTGGAGGACGGAGAAATCGCGCAGGAGCACGTTGTGGCAATTTTTCAGCGCGATGGCTTTGTTGCCGACGCCGGGTTTGGTGGTATCGGGAAGATCGGTGTCGTTGCCATGGCCGCGGCTTAAGCCTTTGCCCCAGATCAGACCTGTGCCGATAATGGCGACGTCGTGAAGATTTTCGCCCCAGATTAAACTGTCGTGCCAGTGGTTGTGTCCGTAATCCTGATAGGGTTCCCAAGGACCTTGCGGCTCAGCGGAATCGTAGCCTCCAGAGACGGTGCCTTCGAGCGGGGTTCCGGCGGCGAGGATGATGGCGCCGGTGTCGAGATATAGCGTGATGTTGCTCTTTAGATGGATGGAGTAGCTGGCGTAAGTGCCTGCGGGAAAGTGGATGGTGCCTCCGCCTGCGGCAGATACGGCATCGATGGCCGCGTTGATCGCGGGGGAGTCGAGGGTGTGGCCGTCGCCGGTTGCGCCGTAGTTGCGAACGTTGAAGTTGAGGGGAGCGGCAGCATTCGAGCCGGGCAGAGCTTGGGCGCCGGCGTTGGAGGCGGGCAAGGCTGGGCTGGTGGCTCCCACGAGTGTGGCGGTGGCTAGTTTCAGGAAGTCGCGGCGGTCGCTGCTCATGGCCCCGCTATTCTAATTTATTACCGGCAGAAGTGAGAGCATGTATCGGGCGACGGTCCGATTCTGGAATTCTAGAAGGTGAACTTCGTGGCGAGCTGCACGAGCCGCGGAGCAGCTGCGCTGACGATTTGGCCAAAGTTACCATCGTTGACCTCGCCGTCCACGGACGCGGGCCCGTAAAATTGCGCATGGTTCAAGACGTTGAAGGCTTCGAGTCGAAATTCAAACGACTTTGACTCCGTGACTTGCAGCCGCTTGGACAGTGTCATATCGAAATTGCTGATTCCGGGACCGTAGAAAAATCTGCGGCTCGCATCTCCCAACACACCGAGAACCAACTGTCCATTCGCCCCCCGACCCTCTGGAGTTATCGCCGAGGTATTGAACGCGGGCCGTCCATTCCTGGGATTGGTGTTGATATCCAGGGGGCCTCCACCGTAGTTCGGAGTGTCCAGCAGGTAGTTGTTGATGCCGTTGCCCAGGGTTCCGAGCAGGGAATTGTCCGAATCATCGTATAGCGTCACGGGCAGCCCGGTACTGAACCGCGTAGTGCCAGAGAGGCTCCAGTCTTCCGTCAGGCGATTGGCGTGCCGGAAAAGTTCTTCAAAACGCAAATCCACTTTGTAACTTGCGACGAAGTTGTGCTTCATGTCCCACGCCGAAATCGCGCGGGTGGCGCGCTGATTCAGCGGGTTGAGCTGCTCTCCCAGGTTCGAACCTTGGTCAATCGATTTGCTATAGGTGTACCCCAGCAGAAAATCGGACTTTCTCCCAACGTAGCGCAGATTTGTCTGCAGCGCGTTATAGTTTGAGTTCGCAATGGTTTTTTGCGCGGTATCTTCCTCATAGTTGGAGCCGAGGCCCACGCGCGTTCCCTGATACACCTGCCCAGAGGCACTGGTGATGAGCGCATCCTCGGCGAAAGGGCCACACGTGGGGCTGCCCACCGCCACCTCGCTTGGTTGGCTGAGGCTGAGGCACAGCGCCTGGTCGCTGGGGTTGGTCGAAATCACCGCCAGTATGTGGTGCCCCTGATTTCCCACGTAGCTCATGGTCAGCAGCAGGCTTGAGGTGATCTGCCGCTGAAACGACAGCAAGTAATTCTCAGTGTACGGAACGCTGTTGCGATAGTAAAAATAAGGATCGGCCGCGATAGGAACCACGCTGGCAAAATCAAAGGATGTATCCGGATTCGTCTGGGATACTCCGTGCGGGGGAAACGTTAATGGAAACGGATTCGTATTCTGAAACCCGTTCTCCGCGTTGATGAAAGGCGTGGCGAAGAGCGGCGGCAAAGGGCTGAGATAATTGGAGCCAAACGGCGGAACACCATACATGACTCCAGCCGAAATCCCGGGAAACTCGGTATAGAAAATTCCATAACTCGCGCGGATACTGCTCTTCCCGCCGTCGCCGAAGATTTTCTCCAGTATTCCACGATCGAATTTTGGCGAATATGCCAAACCCAAGCGTGGGGCGAAGTTATCCTTCTTGGCCGGTGAGATCGTCGGCGGGATGCCCGGATCGCCCGGGACCACCAAATCCCCTGGCGCATTTGGATACAGCACCGACTGCCGTCCCGGGATGATGGTTTGCACGTCATTATACTTTTCCCAAAAGGGCAGGATGTAATCCCAGCGCAGGCCGAAGTTGAAGGTCAAGTCGCTGCGCACGCGCCAACTGTCTTCGGCGAAGAGTCCTGCATAGTGATTTCGCAAGTAGAAAGGCTGGCCGGAGGATTGCGTGAAATTGCTCGGCACGCCGATCAGGAAATCGGCGAAGGCGGAGCCGGTTTCCGTGCCATCGATGTTGAAGGTGCCGTTGAAGGTGGCGTTGGGGTGTTCGTTGACCTGATCCACGTGGAATTGGCCACCGAATTTAACGGTGTGCGTGCCAATCACCTTCGAGTAGGTGTCGCTCGCATACAGAGTGTTGTTCCATTGCGTTTCATTGGTAATCGGGACGCCCATCACCAGGGTAGGAAAAACAATATTTTCCACGCCTTCAAACTGTGGCGCCTGGACTACGATACCCGTCGGCGGTGCGGCGAAGCCTTGCTCTGCCGAGGTGACCCCGAGGCCGCCCTTCGGCTGTCCGATTACATTGGCGTTCCGGAGCAGGCCAATGTGGAATTCGTTGACATTGCCGCTGCCCAGAACCTTGGCGACTCCGAGGCTAAAAAGCTGCGCGGTTCCATACGTCAACGCGTCAAAGCCTGGCACGGTCGCGCCACCCTGCTGACCCGGATACGGATTGTCGAGCCGGTAGTTGTCCACGAAATAGTACGCGGAGAGAGCGCCAAATCGGGTGTTTGCGTCGATTCGTCCTGAGCCTTTATCGTCGCGCACCGTCTGCGCGTACGCTGCCGTGGAGAATTGCGTCGGAGTGACGTTGGGTGACGGGATGTACTTCAGCAGAGCAAGCGCCGGTGCCGACCACGCGCTCTGGGGGATTATCGCACCTGGAAAGACGCAGGTCGCGCTCGTGCATCCCGGCGTGTAATACGGCTCACCCGCGGAAACGCCATAACCGAGCTTGTCCGACAGTAACCCTGCGAGGTAACTTCCACTCACGGCTCCCGTCAAAGTGGCCGCATCCGCAGGTGCGGAGAAATTACCTGTCCGCGCTTGCGCCGTCGGGACGGTGATCAAACCCGTCTCCACGCCTTCGTCTGTACCCGTGCCCTGGAAGTCTCCAAAGAAGTACACCTTCCGATGTTTTAGGGGACTGCCGAGGGTCCCGCCGTATTGATTCTGCCGAAAGGTTGGCCGGCTCGGGTCGAAGTAACCCTTGGCGTCCAAATCGGTATTGCGCAGAAATTCAAAAACATTGCCGTGAAAGGAATCGCTTCCGGATTTGGTGACGACGGTCACAATACCGCCGTTATAGTTGCCGTATTCTGGATCAAAATTATTGGTGAGGACTTTGAATTCCTCGATGGAGTCCAGATTCGCGACGATGGACGTCCCGCCATTCATGTGCTCCTGCACATCAATACCGTTCACCAGGAAACCGTTCGAGGACTCACGCTGTCCATCAATCGACAAATTGCCCGGATTTAGATCGCCCGAAGGTGAAAGACCTCCCGTCACTCCCGCCATAATCACGGAATTGGGCAGCAGCGTAGATATCGGCGCTACCCCGGGCTGATCGGCCAGTAGATCGGTATAGCTCCGTCCGTTCAACGGGAGCGACGTCATCTGATTCCCGGTGACGAGCTCGCCCAGGTTCGTTGCCATGGTATCGACTTGCGCTTCGGTCGCCGCTTCGGTGGCCACCACCGTGACCGTCTCGCTGCGCTGACCGATTTGCAGCGCGACGTCTATCTTCAGCACCGCGTCCGTGTCGACGGTCAGGTTTTTCTTCTCCTGCGTTTTGAATCCCGCGGCGGCAACGGTCAAATCGTAGTGACCCACCGGAACAGTCGGAAATGAATAGAACCCGCGTCCGTCCGAAATCGCTGAGAATTCCGTCTTCAATGCGGTATTGATCAAGGTAACCGCCGCGCCAGGCACCACCGCGCCGCTCGGATCCCTGATTGTGCCCGAGAGGCTACCGTTGGCCGCGGCCCATAACGAAGCCGCTGAGCAAACTAGAAACAAAACGCTCATCGAAATACTCAGTCCATTGTTCTTCATGGTATTTTGCAGTGCTTCCGCCGGATGAGACGGTCAGATGACACGAATATAATAATCGTAACACCGGACAGCGGGGCTTGGTTTGGTCTCGCGCAAGGATTCATTTGAATTCCTTCTCTCTATTTGTGGCTGTGTTTCGCGGGAGAGTGGCCGATCGCGGGGGAACTCATTACAAGGCGTCCGTGTTGAACGCCTTTAGTGGCGATTAGCTGATCGGCGAGCCGCCGGACGAGTCTCGATTTACCCTTTACCACGACCACTTCAAGGCAGGTGTCGTGATCGAGATGGGCGTGAACGGTGGAAATGATTTGTGCGTGATGTTGGTGTTGGATGTCTGTCAATCTCTCCGGCAGCAGACGGCTATGATGGTCGTAAATAAGCGTGATCGTCCCAACTACTTGGGTGTTTGGTGCCAAGACAACTTCCGATACCATGCGATCCCGAATGAGATCACGAAGGGCCTCAGAGCGATTTTGATATCCGCGCCGCTCGATGAACCGGTCAAATCGCTCTAAAAGTTCGGATTCGATAGACACCCCGGTGCGGCTCAAATCGCTCATTCGAGTATTTCCTCACGATGCGGTTACACGCGGGCTGAAAATCGTGCCACGAATCTGATTATCGTAACTCTTATACGACGCTTTGAGAGATTTAGGCAATTGGTACCCCACCCTACGGGAGCATAGTGGTTTCCCTGAGGGGCTTGTCTCAACCGCCGGATCGCATTTCTGGCGGGGGCAATTCAGCATCATGCGCGCAATCCCGTTTTCTGTAGCAGGGTCATACCGAAACAATTTGAGACTTGATGCGTATAGTAGGTTGCGGGTGCTTGGAGGCCTACTTGGCGGCCCGCGAGGTGGCATGATTCCGCGACGAAAGGTGTGTCCATGAACAAAAGACTTAGTCTTGTGTTTGCTGCACTGATGTTGGTTCCCGTTGCTCTGCTTGCGCAGGAGAAGGCCCCGGCGCAGTCTACTCCGCCGGCGAACCCGATTACCGCGAGCGAAAAAGGCTTTTACTCGTTTGTGAGCGGAGCGGTGGTCGGTGCCGCGCAGAAGATGCCAGAAGAAAACTACTCCTTCAAACCGACACCGGAGGTTCGCAGCTTTGGCCAGCTCGTTGGCCATGTGGCCGACGCTTCGTACTCGTTCTGCTCGCAAGCCATTGGCGAAGCAAGCCCGGTAAAGGACATCGAAAAAACGAAGACGTCAAAGGCCGACCTAGTGGCGGCGCTCAAGGACGGAGTGGCGTACTGCAACAAGGCATTCGACAGCATGACCGATGCAAGAGGCAGTGAGATGGTGAAATTATTCAACTTCAACATAGCGAGGCTGACCGTGTTCTCGATCAACACGGCGCACACGGATGAGCACTATGGGAACATGGTGACCTATTTGCGACTCAAGGGCATCGTGCCACCGACAAGTGAAAACCAGCCCCCACCGGCACCGAAGTAAGAGGCTCGAACACCTGACGCAGCGAACCGCCATGCCCTGCTAAACGCGCTTTCGGAAAACTGAAGTACTAGCCCGTCTGGCAACAGCAGCGAAGCGGTCGCGGTTGGTGCAAAAACTTGCGCCTCGGGGCCCTGTCTTTCCGTCAAAAACAAATTTCCCGCCGAATTTGCCCAGGCGTATCAATTTTCCCCGCCCGTAAGCTACCCCTTCCTTGCGTTGACGGGATCCAACGGCGACAGAACGCCGCGAAGAAAGCGTGGAATCCCGCAGATAAACCGAAATGGCTCAACGAACGGACATACTGGGAAAAATCCAGCCGCGACTAACAGATTTCATGGTTCCATCATTGGGTGAATCTAGCTAACCTTATAGGACTTTGAGTCTGGCCACTTGGCGCAGCCTTCTTAAATCATTTTCGCGGCACTGGACCGATTCCTGTTTTGGAACTTGGACACGACCTGAAGTTCGCAGACGGCACTGTTAAAACGCTTCCAAAGTTAGCCGGTTTTCTCATATCTAGTTATTCAGAATCGTCTTAAAGCTAAACTTGAACATGGAATTCGGATTGCACTCCGCATTCGCATGAGAATTGGCCCATTTTGCGAGAAGCTTCCCTCGCGACTTACGCTTTGCACGGTGGCACTAACATTCCTGCAGGTGGCCTGTCTACGGGCACAGGAACCACAAATTCCCGACGGTCCGAAACCGAAAATTGAAAGACGTAGTTTTTGGCATCGATTGTTTCCATATGACCGGTTTGAATGGAGCATGGCTGTCGTACAGGCAGCGGCGGAGCTGTTCGACGGCGCCGCGACTCACAACTACACTCACCGAGATTTAGCCCGCTGCCAGGCCTGCACTGAGGGCGAGCCGCTCGCTCGTTTTTTTCTGGGACCACGCCCTACATGGCCGAGGATGATCCTATTTGGTACCGTCGAGGATTGGGTTCCGACCTACCTCGATCACCGAATGCGGCGATCACGTCACCGACTCATTCGGTGGGTTGCGCCTGTTCCGCAATTTGTGTTGACATCAATTCACATCAAGGAGGGAACAAGAGCGGCGGATATGCCGGATGACTGCACCATCGGCATGGTGGAGTTCAACGGTCATTGCTACATACCAGGAACCGTCCCGCCTTCAGTGTTCTCTCGGAAATGACAATTCCATTCGGTAAGACTTTTGCGCTTCGCCGAGCCATCGGCTAAGACCGTACACGACGATCAGACTGCCTGCGGCACCTCCAAACAGACCGGTTAAGAGATCGGACCAGCTCACCATAGCGGAATCACCTGGTCCGAGATTCTAACTGTCGCGACCTCGCTAATGGAAGCTTAGAATTCTCGCACCATGCACCCACGGCGTTTAAAAAACACGCGATTTTCTTGAGAGATGCGGGAAGAACGAGCTCCCATGCTAACACCCTCCCTTCCTTGCGTTGACATGAGGGTATGGGGCGGCAATACTGGCGAGCGATGATTGGGCAATTGCGCGGCAAGCTGGCGGAGAAGCGGCCGAACTCGGTGCTGGTGGATGTCGGCGGGGTGGGATACGTGGTGGCGGTGTCGCTATCGACGTATGCGCGGCTGGGGGATTTGCATGCGGAGGTGACGCTGCTGATTCACACGCACGTGCGCGAGGATGCGCTGGCGCTGTATGGATTTATTTCCGCGAGAGAGAAACAGTTATTTGAGATGCTGATTTCGGCTTCGGGAGTGGGGCCGTCACTGGCGCTGAAGATTTTGTCGGGGATGAGCGTGGAGGAGCTGGTGCCGGCGATTCGCGGGAGCGACCTGGCCCGGCTTACGAAAATTCCAGGAGTGGGAAGAAAGACGGCGGAGCGCATGGTGGTGGAGTTGAAGGACCGGCTAGAGGCGATCAGCGCGGAGGTGGCAGCCGGTGCACGGCCGAAAGCGGCGACCGCGGGCGGCGGCGTGACGGATGCGGAGGCGGATGTGATTTCGGCGCTGGTGAATTTGGGTTATGACGGAAGAACCGCGGAAGACGCGGTGGCGGATGGGAAGCGGCAGGCCGGCGGCGCGAATTTTGAGAAGCTGTTGCGGGCGGCGCTGCATGCGTTGACGGCGCCGAAAAAGACGAAGTAAAGAAGGAAACGGGCGAAGGAAACGGCGGAGCGCATGATCGAGGAGCGGCCAAGCGGGCGGATTGTGTCCGGCGCGGCGGTGGAAGAGGATTTGCGGATGGACGCGAACGTGCGTCCGAAGCGGCTAAGCGAATACATCGGGCAGAAACGGGTTAAGGAGAATATTGCCATTGCCATCGAGGCGGCGCGCAGCCGCGGGGATGCGCTGGATCATGTGCTGCTTTATGGGCCTCCCGGGCTGGGAAAGACCACGCTGGCGCAGATTATTGCCAATGAATTGAATGTGACGATCAAGACCAGCGCCGGGCCCTTGCTGGAGCGCAAAGGCGATTTGACCGCGATCTTAACCTCGCTGGAAGGCAAGGAAGTTTTCTTTTTGGACGAGATTCATCGCTTGCAGCCGGCGGTCGAGGAAGTGCTGTATCCGGCGATGGAGGATTTTCGCGTGGATTTGATCATCGGGCAGGGGCCCGGTGCGCGCATTCATCCTTTTCCGCTGAGTAAATTCACCTTGATTGGCGCCACCACGCGCGCGGGGTTGATTACCGCTCCGCTGCGCTCGCGGTTTGGCATTGTGCACCGGCTGGAGTTTTATGAGCCGGAAGATTTGCTGATTATTATTCATCGCTCGGCGAAGATCCTGAATATTCAGATGGAGGAAGGCGGGGCGGAAGAGATTGCCAAACGTTGCCGCGGAACGCCGCGCATTGCAAATCGCCTGTTGCGGCGAGCGCGAGATTTTGCGGAGGTGCGCGCGGCGGGACGGATTACGCGAGCGGTGGCGCAGGAGTCGCTGGCCATGCTGGGGGTCGATGAAAGCGGCCTGGACGAAGTGGATCGCAATTTAATGCTGGCGCTGATCGAGAAGTATGGCGGCGGACCGGTGGGCGTGGGCACCCTGGCAGCGGCGCTCAGCGAAGAAGAAGATGCCATCGAAGAAATGTACGAGCCATATTTGATGCAGATGGGATTGATCGATCGCACACCGAGAGGGCGAGTGGCCACGGCGCGCGCGTACGAATATTTCGGGAAAGAGTTGCCGAAGCGGCAGACGCGATTATTTTAAAAGAGAGAAACGTGAAGTAAAGAAGTTAGGACAAAAACGAATCGCGCGATTGGCCAGCGCGCGTTTGGTGACGGCTTCTTCATGACCGTGGTTTACCTTTCGCTGGGCTCCAATGTCGGAAATCGGGCTGAGAATTTGCGTGCGGCGATTGCCGCGCTTCCGGGCGCAGGAGTACGCGTCGTTCGCGTGTCCAGGATTTATGAAACGGAGCCGGTGGATTATTTGCAGCAGGATTGGTTTCTGAATTGTGTGGTGGAGGGCCAGACGGAGTTGCCAGCGCTGGAATTGTTGCGGCGGTTGCGCGGGATTGAGGCGGCGATGGGCAACGTGAAGGCGTTCGCCAAGGGGCCGCGGCTGATTGACTTGGATATTTTATTATTTCGCGATGCGGTGATGGATACGGTGGAATTGCAGGTGCCACATCCGCGGATGGCGAACCGGCGATTTGTTTTGGTGCCGCTGGCGGAGATTGCGCCGCAGGTGCGGCATCCGGTTACCGGAGAGACCGCGGAAGAAATGTTGCGGGCAACAAAGGATGGCAGCGGAGTGCGCGTCGCGAAGGGAGACGATTGATGGCGAACAAAAAAGTTCGGATCGAGATCCACGGTTTCAATCGTGCTGAGATGGGGCGCGGTATGCTGCGCCCCTGCACAGGACAACTAAGTGCGGCGGAGTAACAGGCGGTGGAGGGTGAATTGTTTGGGATCGAGGGCGTCCAGTTCGATTTGGGTTAGGCGGCCTTCGGTGATTTCGCGCCAGATGTAGACGTTAGGATCGGTTTCCTGGCGTTCGTGGCCATTTAAGCGGCGGAGAAACGTACTGGCGTCGTCGCGGGAGGCCACTTCGCGAAGCGAGGGACGCGCCAGCGCTTCTACCGCATAGCTGCGCAGTAATTTATTCCAGTATTTATCGAAGAGATCGGCCGAAGCGAAAATGTCGCTCCAGGCGACTTCTCCGCCGTAAGCTACGATCACTCCGATGATGCGCTCGCCTTTCAGGTGAGCTCTCTGGCGGGTGAAGCGAGTGGCCAGCTGGTCAACGAAATCATCGATGGAGACGCCGGAAGATTTGGAATCGTAGACTTTGGCATAGGATTCCGTGGGCGCAGCAGACGCGATGGTTTGCGACAAGACTTGTGAGCTGAGGTGCGGGGCCGCCGTCGCAGTCCCGGCGCTGACGGCGGCCGTTGAGCCGCTGCGAACCGCACTCCAGACTTGGGTCTGTTCCTGGTCGACGGCGGCTTTCTCACGAACGCTGGGATGGACGATGGTTTTGGAAGCGACGAAATTCGTGCCGCTGGACCAGCGCCCGTGCTCGACGCAAAAAACGTCGAGCGGCAGCGGCGGGGCGCCTGCGGGAACAATGCGGTCCTTGCCGATGATGCGATCCTGCTTGCCGCCGCTGACGAGTTCGCCGGCCAGAAGCAGCAGCGGGCGCTTGCTGCGATTCACCAGCACGAGTTGATTCACGGACGGGCCGACGCGGTACTCCGGAATAATTCGCGGCTCCTCGCCGCGAGAACGTGCCATGCCGTCGGAGCCTTGTTCGCGAATCATGACTTCTCCGGTGGACAGACCTTCGTCGAGCGTTAGGAAGTAGCTGGTGTCATAGCCGGACGAGCTCGCTACCGGGAAAATAGAAATATTTTCGTAAGTGATCGGCTCGAGAATGTGCCAGTCGCCTTCTGGTTTGGCAGCTGGTTCCGGCGGAAGCGGAGCCGCGCGGACAAAGCCTAAGACGCCCACCGCCAGCAAAGCGCTGACGAGCGCAGGGAAAACGGAACGATCCATAGGAAGCCTCCTTGGCAAGCTAGGTGGACTTGCTGCTCGGAGGTAGAACGGCGTCGGCGGGAAATCTTGCAGCAAAGACTGAAGTAAGGGAGTAATGAGGTAGCGATAAAGCTCGCGAGTTCCTAGCGATTAGGGTTGCCGAGATTGTCCAGGCGCTTGGGGCGGCGATTTTTTGAGGCTTCGCTTTCGCTCTTTTCATATTCGGCCAGCTCTTCGTCGGTGTAGGAGAAAGAGTCGCGGGAAGCGAACATGGAATTGGTGCGGCCAGCGGCTTTTTTCTGTTTGCGAAGATCACCGAATTCATGACGGACCTGGCGAATCGGGGCCGCGATAGCTTTGACTTCAACGAGCAAATCGCTGACTTTTTCGAGGAAATCGTGCAGGTGGTAAGGGCGTACCACGTAAGGGAGTTTGGCGGCTTCGAGCGGACCGACGTGCCGGCTTCCAGTCATTTCCGGGATGAGGAAGAGCACGCGCATGCGGCCGCCTTCTTCGATCGACACTCCGGATAGCTCGCGAAGGGTAATGAATGCGGCGCTATCAGGTGGCGTAAGCGCGACATTTGCTACGACCAACGACCATTCGCCGGTTTTTAGCTCCGTGAGAAGCACCTGAGCGTCTGGGACGATCCGCACCCGCCAGCCTTCCGAATCCAGGATCACGCGCAGAGCGCCGGCGCTGGACGCGTCGGAGTCCAACACGAGGATGCCTACTCGCTGTGGCGTGGGGAGGACGGGCGTGCCCATTTGGGCAATTATAGCGCCGCGGTTTGCAACATACCCCGGTCCAAAGGACAGGTGCGGCGAAGTGGCTACGGAGCGTCTGCGGAGCATGCGCTATACGCGCCTCTGGGAAGCACTACTGCCCAACGACCAAATCCGAGCCTTCAGCGTAGCGCCGAATTCCACTGCCATCCCAAAAGATGCGATAGATATTTGACGAGGAAGCGGCGCGACGCGTGTAAAAGATTTGCAGACCGTCGCGAGACCACTCTGCGTGCTCGGCAAGTTGGTCTGGAGGACTAAGGACCACGCGGCGTTTGGAGCGCAGTTCGTAGAGGAAAAATCCGTGTGCCGCGCCCGCAGTATCCACCGGCGCTCCTGTTGGGGCGGTTACGAATGTGGCGGAAACCAGCAACAGATCGGGATTGACGGGATTCAGGCGAAATATGTCGGTCGATCTCAATTGAAATACATCGCCGTACACTTCCCGTAAGGGCAACGTTTGCAGTGGCTTGTCTGGGCTGAGCCAATAAGCGTTTTGCGCGTCCGAAGCCAGGACGGTGCGGCTATCGACCCAACCTTGCAGCGTGGCAACGCCCTGCGAGGAGAATGGCGCGGCTTGTTCTGGAGCCTCCGGCGTCATGACCCACACCTGTGATTTCTGGTCGATGGTGTTTAAGTAGGCGATCCGGTTGTCTTCGGGTGACCAGACGGGCTCTCCGAGCGTTCCGTGAGCCAGATCCCGAGAGCGGCCAGTGTCGCATTCATATAGCACTATCGTGTTGGGGGGATTGAATTTAACATCCTCGCGAACGTACAGAAGGCGCTTGCCGTCGTGCGACAGGGCCAACTGCGAACCGGAAGCAGCGGCGACCTTTTTTGTGCCGTTTCGACTGACAATTATCTTCCCGGCGGGGCTCCGAAAGGCGATGGCAACTGGCGGTTTGGAATTGGTAATCGGGGGCAACGTCGGCTCTTTTTTGTCGGTATCTTCGTCGTCCGCTTGCGCGGACTGGTTGGGTAGCCTGGGGAAGAGTTCCGCCGCGATGCGGGCGCAGCCTTGCAGTGTTCCGATCTGCGAATGAGTCACCACCGCGCGAAACGTGTACTTGGCGCCCGACGCCGAAGAAGCATCGGAGCAGGATTCACGGGTCAGGTGGACAGCGACGTCAGCATTTGTAGCGGTGTCCTTGGCGTGATAGTTCCAGATATCGGAGGTACCTTCGCGCGCAATGTCTCCCGGCTCGAGGACGATGGGTGGATAGCCTTGGCGTTGCAGCAGTTCGGGCCCTTTCGGGCCGATGCGCACGTCCCAGGATGGGGAACTGCCGAAAGCCAGCAGGAGGATCGGAAAGTGCGTTGATAACGGGGCGTTGGGAACTGGAGCAGGAGCGGCGATTGCAGGCGCTGGCTTTTTCGCAGGTGGTGGCGTCTGTGCCAGGGAGGGTATGGTCCAGATGGCGAGGATTGAAACGGTGAGGAATCGCCAAGTGCTCTGCGATAAGTTCACAAAGTTCCTCCCGCACACGAGCATAACCGTGGGGCGGGCCATAGGCAAATCCCAGAATCCCAATAGCGAAGAAAAAGCGAATTAGTTCTTGACAAGACGAACAAAAGGCGAAACACTGGCCCCGTTTCGAGGTGGGCTATGTCTCCAGTGCACTCCATTCCGGCGCCGGGCTACCGTATCCGTCGCCGCCCCGTTCCACAATCCGCAGCTTCGCTCTTTCCTATTGGCCCTGATGCAACAAGCCCAAACCCAATGGTTGGCGAGCTTGCCCCGCTCGCGAACCCCAGCAGCGGATCGAATCGCGCCGTAGCGGGTTGCCCCCCGTTTACTGTGGGCGATGGTGGTTTGGCGGGCGGGCCGGGTACACCCGGTTTGCCGCCGCGTCCGGCCACGACCGCTGCTGCGCCACTGGTTGGCATTGCCCGCCTCGCAGCTATTTCTCCGCCGGCGGAAACGCGGCGGAAATCAGAGGCGCGGCCGGAATATTTTCTGCTGCCGGTGCGTTCGATATTGAACCGCTGCAACTCGAAGCGCGTACCTTTTGAGTGGACGATTAATCCGTATCGCGGATGCGAGTTTGCATGTCTCTATTGTTACGCGCGGTATACGCACGAATTTATGGAACTGGATGGCCTGGATTTTGAGAAGAAGATCTTTGTGAAACAGAATGCCGGCGCGCTGCTGGGGCGCGAGGTTGCGGGGAAATATTGCAAGTCCGGAGAGCGGCCGAATCTGGATCATCCGGAGCATATCGCGATTGGGGCGGCTACCGACCCCTATCAACCTGCTGAGCGCGAGTACGGAGTTACGCGCGCGTGTCTCGAGGAGTTGGTGAAGCGCGAAGGAATGAGCATTTCCATCACGACGAAATCCAATCTGGTGGTGCGCGATATTGATTTATTGCAGAGAATTGCGAAACGGTCGGCGCTGTACGTAAACATGACGGTTACCACGCTGCGGCCGCGGCTGGCGCGCTGGCTGGAACCACGAGCGCCGCGACCGGATTTGCGCATTGCGGCGCTGCGGCGGCTGCGCGATGCGGGAATTCCCGCCGGAGTCTTAGCCATTCCTCTGCTCCCCGGAATCACGGACGGCGAGGGCGAACTGGAGGCGCTGGCAGCGAGAGCCAAGGAGGCTGGTGCGAACTGGTTTTCCTCTGGAATTCTCTTTTTGCAGCCGGCTTCCGCAAAGCAATTTATGCCGGCGATTCGCGAGAAATTTCCGCGGCTGGCGAAACGGTATGAAGAATGGTTCGTGCGGCGCGGCGAGGCGCCGGAGGAGTATCGCTTGGCGGTTCGTCGGCGACTGGCGAACATACGGAGGGAATTCGGCTATCCAGAGCGTCCTTACGGCGAGCTCCAAACAGCGGTGGCTAGCGCACAGATGTCGCTGGCGTGGAAGGTGGCAGGCTGAGCCCGCGGCCCGCCAAAGGCGCCGGAACCAAGTTTCGGCCGCCGCGTGTGGTTCAGGTCATGATGATTTTGTTGGAGAAACGCCGAGCGGCGATTACCAGCAGGAAGGTGCCCATGGCGAAGAGGGCTAAGCCGTCGAGCCACAGGTGTTGCAGACCCGCGCCGCGGAGGATGATGCCACGCGTGATGTTGATGAAATAGCTGGCGGGAACCAGATAACTGATGGCGTAAAAGATTAGCGGCATGGTCTCGCGCGGGAAGATGTAGCCGGAAAAAAAGATGCTCGGCAGGATAGTCAGGAAGGCGAGCTGCATCGCTTCGCCTTGGGAGTTGGCTTTGCTGGAAATCAAGATGCCGAGCGAGAGCGACACAAAGAGATATGGCAGCGAGAGAAACGCCAGCAAGAATACATTGCCGTGAATCGGAACGCGGAATACGAAGCGCATGAAGAACAGGATGTTGCAGAGCTCGAAGAAGCCGATGAAGAAGTAGGGCAAAAGCTTGCCGAGTAGCAGGCCGAAGGGCCGAACCGGGGTCACGAATAACTGTTCGAGGGTGCCGCGCTCTTTTTCGCGCACGATGGCAAAGGCGGTGAGGAAGGTAGTGACATTCAGGAGCAGAATAGCGGTCAGTCCCGGCAGGAAAAAATTGGGCGAGCGGGAGTCTGGATTAAAAAGCAACTTAGGGCGCATGTCCACGGGCAGCGCGGCGCTGCGGTCGGCCAGCACCCGGCTCAAGGACTCGTCCAAGCCGATGGCGGTGGTGACATTGATGGCCTGCCCAGCCACTGAGGAATCTGAGCCGTCGATGAGCACGAGGACTTGTGCTGACATTTTGTGGAGCAGGCGGTCGGAGTAGTCTACGGGGATTTTGATGCCCACGTGGGCCTTGCCGCCGACAATGAAGTCGGTGAGATCGTGGTCGCTCTCGACGTAGCGGACGACGTGGAAGGTGTCGGAGTTTTTCAAGCGGTCGATCAGTTCGCGGCTCTGCTGCCGGCCGTCGGCATTGAAAACCACGGTGTTGATCTGGCGAACGTTCGTGTCGATGCCGAACCCGAGAAGCACCATTTGGAGCAGGGGAATCAGCAGGGAGAAGAATAGCGTGCCGGGATCGCGACGAACGTGAAGCGTCTCTTTATAAAAAACGGCCCGGAATCCGCGAAAAACGTTATCCATTGGAAACTTCCAGCAACGCCTGATGTTTGTAGGTTAGTTCGACGAAGACATCTTCAAGGCTGGCGTTGAGCGGGCGAATGTCGGTGACGTGGATGCCGCCCTTTTGCAACTGCACGCGCAGCTCATCGAGATTGAAGTGCGAATCGACGAGCGCGTGGATCGATTCGCCGAATATGGTGGCGCTGCGGATGCCCGGCATGTGGCGGGCGAGTCGCAGGGCGCGTGTGACTTCCGGTGTGGTGATTTCGTATCGCTCGGTGCCTGCGGGTTGGACGTCGGGAAGTTGCTTGAGCTCGGCGGGCGTGCCGTCGGCGATGAGCTTGCCGTAGTAAATATAAGCCACATGGCTGCAGCGCTCGGCTTCGTCCATGTAGTGCGTGGTGACGAAAAAAGTGATGCCCTGGCCGGAGAGCTCGAAGAGCAGATCCCAGAGCTGTCGGCGCGCCACGGGATCGATGCCTGCGGTGGGCTCATCCAGGAAGAGCAGCTTGGGCTCGTGTAGCATGGCGCAGCCAAGAGCCAAGCGCTGCTTCCATCCACCGGAGAGCTGTGCGGCGCGGCGCTTGAAGTACGGGCCCAGGCCATTGAGCTGGATAATTTCGTTCATGCGACGCTTCATGCGCTCGGCGGAGAGGCCGTAGATGCGGCCATAAAACGTGAGATTCTCTTCGACGGTGAGATCGTCGTACAAACTAAATTTTTGCGACATGTATCCGATACGTTCGCGCACCGCTTCGGCGGCCGTGCGAACGTCCAGGCCCTCGACCGTGGCATCGCCGCCATTCAGCGGCAGCAGACCTGTGAGCATTTTGATGATGGTGGTCTTGCCGCTGCCGTTGGGTCCGAGAAAGCCAAAAATTTCGCCCTTGTCTACGCGAAAACTGATGTCGTCCACGGCGGTGAAGGTGCCAAAGCGACGGACCAGATGATCGGCGGAGATGGCAGTTTCGACGAGATTTGTGGGCTGAGTGGCCATGGAGTTCAGCCGGCGGCGTGCAGTTTTACGTTCGCGGCCATACCAGCCAGGACGTGGTGCGAGGCGTCGTTGATGCGGACCTTAACGCCGAAGACCTGGTGGACGCGCTCTTCGCGAGTTTGCACATTGCGAGGAAGAAATTCCGCCTGCTGATTGATTTGCTCCACGACGCCTTCGTACACGGTGTTCGGAAGCGAGTCCACGCGAACCTCAGCCTTTTGGCCGACCTGCACACGAAAGATTTCCGTTTCGGGGATGTAGATCCGGACGTAGATTTGGTCGCTCTCGAGCAGCGTGGCGATGGGAGTGTTGGGAGCGATCAAGTCACCCGGGCGGACATCGAGTACCTCCACCGTGGCAGCCGTGGGGGAGACCACCTGGCGCTCGCGGAAACGCGCTTCGTCGTAGGCATAGGCGGCTTTGGCCGATTCGATGTCCTCGCGGCGGTTGCCGTGCTCAAGCTTTTCGAGCGTGGCCTGGGTTTGTTCATATCGGGCCTTTGCGGAGGCAATCTCTTCCGGCCGATAGCCGATTTGTAGTTCATCGAGTTTGTGCTGCGCGTTCTGCTGCTGGGCCAGCGCGACCTTCCAGGTGGCTTCCGCGGTGTCGCGTTGCTGTCTGGAGACTAAATCCTTCTGGGCCAGCGCTTCATACCGATTAAAGTCGGCGTGTGAGCGAATTTCTTCCGCTCTGGCCCGATCGACGTCGGCTTTCGCGGCCTCGATGTCCTCCCGCCGGTAACCATTCAGGTGCTGCTCATAGTCGGCTTTGGCCTGTGCCGCGGCGGCGCGAGCTTCGGCAATCTCTTCCGGGCGGTAACCACGAACCGCCTTGTCGGCATTGGCTTTCGATTGATCGAGAGCGGCTTGCAGCTCCTTGTGATCGAAAGTGATGAGAAGTTGTCCCGGCGCGACGTGATCCCCTTCGCGGACGAGAACTTCATCGATGCGCCCGCCGACCTCGGAACCCACGCGGATGTTTCTGGCCTCGACGGTGCCGGAACCCTGCAAAGCGTCGTCTTTGCGGAACCACCCGCCGTAAATTGCGGTTGCAGCCACGGCAGCCGCAATCAGAACAATGACCACTATGCGTTTGCGATTCATGGGCTAGATCTCTCCCGGGGAAGTCTTCGGTTCGGCTGCCTGCCGCTCAACTTCTCGCGGCGCGATGCCGTTCCACAGCAGATCGAATGCCGCATGAATGCGCTTCGGAAGCGAGCTGTCCCCGAACACGGACCACATCAGGAGCGTACCGAAAACAGTTTGACGCAATACATGCGCAATTTCCGCGGCGGGAAGATCGTTGCGAATTTCGCCGCGATCTTGCCCGGTTTGTACCAATTTCGTCAGCAAGGCATGGCTGCGGGCGTGATTGATCCGCATGATCTCGCAGACCGCACCGGAGGATAAATTCGCCTGCAGCAGCGCGCGTACGATCGCCGGATTGCGCGCGGGCTCGGCGGTCATATTTACGCTCAGGGTACGCAGAAAACTCGGCATAGGTTCGCGACTCTCAGACACCAAATCCACCGCTGCCTGCAGCTTGCCGATCTGCATGTCGCTGAAGGCCACCAGGAGATGTTCTTTGCTCGGGAAATAGTTGAAAAAGGTGCCTTTACCCACGTCCGCAGCTTCGGTGATGTCCTCCACGGTGGTCTCGACGAAACCCTTCGCGGCAAACAGATCCAGCGCGGAGCGAAACAGAGATTCGCGAATGGCGGCGCTGCGGCGCGCCCGGCGATCAGAGGGAACGGGAGTGCCGAGGCTTTCAGAGGAAGCGGGATGTGGAGTAGCCGGCAACAATGACCTTCACCCATATATGACTATAGGTCATTTTGAAGCAAAAAGCTATGCTTCCCTCCAAGCTTTGTGCCAAAAAGCATACGCCCCGAAAATCTCGGGGCGTCGCGGCGAAACAGATTGTTTGCTAAAAATGCCGGTCGCTAATTGGAAGCGGAAGAATTCATGTTCTTCGGCGACTTCTGGTCCAAGTACGATACGAGCTGCTGTGCGGGAGCAGGCACGGGAACGGCGCCGTGGAAGACGATGTCTTGCGCGTCAATCTTGCGTCCATAGACACGCTCATTGGCATCGCCGTCAGGACGGACCGTCGAGCCCTCCAGAGATACGCCGGCAAAAGCTCCGCGCGCGCGAGAATAGCTCAAGACTTCCGCGCGAAGCGTGACATCGGATTCCGCAGAAGCGCTGCGGCCCACTGGCCCTGCGGCGACGGAAGCATCGCCACCGAGCTTCACTTTGCTATGCAGAATGGCATGAGCGCCGCGGCCATTCATCACCAGCAGCACGAAGTCCGTGGCCTCTCCACCGATCTGGAACCCGAAACTTCCGCCTTCGAGCGCCATCATCGTAGGCGCGCTCCAGGGTCCGGAAAAACTCTGGCCGGTGCGGCACGTCATTACACCGCGCCCATAGCTGCCACCCACGATGAAGGCCGCTTTGAGAACGGACGGGAAGACGATGATGCATTGTGCTTTATCGATGAGATCCTGGGGAATGTCATCGGGTATGTCCATAATCTCTTTAACGACGTGGCCGGCGTTTTCAATGCGGTCCGCTTCTTTCTCGTCGTCTCTCGCTGAAGAAATTGCGGGTAGACCGAGCATCAAAAGTCCAATACCTAGCGCATATAGCTGTTTCATGTTGATAATCTCCTGTTCTAATTTGAGCCCGACTCCGTCGAAAAGGTGCTTGGCGGGCGTATCGAATGAAAGTTCTCTTAGACCGCCGACCAGCGCTGGATCCTCCCGGGTTTACGAGCCTCGCTGAAAACCGGGCCGGAGCGAGTGGTCCATGCTCTTCGACTATACTTTCACCATGCTCACTTTAGCCGGGGGTCCCAGGGGCGTGAATAGGGTGAACGCGGTATATCTGGCTCTGAAGTCTTTTGCAGTCCTGACGGCGTTTTTGCTTGGCGCAGGACCATGCTTGGCGCAAAACGATCTTCACCTTGTTTCGGAGACCGCGCCTGCCGGCAAAACCCAGCGAAAATCCGAAGCCAAGCGGACGCTAAGTGAAAAACGATTCGCTGCGCGCGCGGATGGTTTGCTGGATGCCGGAGTGGCCGGTCAGGGGCAATGGGGAGCTCTCGTGGTCGATGCGGAGAGCGGCGATATCTTATATCAGCGGAACGCTGATAAATATTTTGTGCCGGCGTCGAACATGAAGTTGCTGACGACTGCGCTGGCGCTCGCGAAATTGGGAACGAACTACCAATTTCGCACCACGGTAGAAACTCGCGGGGCGCTTTCGCCGGATGGCGCGTTGTCCAGCGACGTGGTGCTGGTGGGTCGCGGCGATCCCAATCTTTCCAACCGAAAATTCCCGTTTCAAGGCAAAGAGGAATTTGACGGAGCTCCCGAGCGCGTGTTGTCCGAGCTGGCGGATGCGGTGGTGGCACGCGGGGTTAAAGCCATTTACGGGGATGTGGTGGGCGACGACAGTTATTTCCCTGCCGAACGCTACCCGAACGGTTGGGAAATTGACGATATGGTCTGGGAGTATGGCGCTGCGATATCCGCGATTGTGGTCGACGACAATGCGGTCAAGGTGACCCTGACGCCCGGGCCCAACACCGGGGACGCGGTGCGCGCGGACGTTTCCCCATCGACGAACCATTTTGCCATTCAGGATCAAGTGCTGACGGCCGGCCCGGACAGCAAACCCGATCTCCGAGTAACTCGTGATCCAGGCGCGGATGTGGTGGTCATTACCGGAACGCTGCCTGCGAAAAGTTCGCCGCGAGTTCTGGAGCTGGCGATCGAAGAGCCGGCCGCGCACGCCGCCAGCTCGTTCAAAAAAATACTCGAAGAACGTGGCGTGGTAGTCAGCGGCGTGGCGCGGGCGGTACATGACGACGTCGCGGTGCCGGGCGATCCCGTAATTCTCGCGGAACATAAATCGGTGCCGCTGGCCGATTCGCTGAAGCTGGTAAACAAGATTAGCCAGAATTTGCATGCGGAAATGTATCTGCGCACGGCGGCGCGCCAGGACGGCACGTGGAAAACACCCGAGGATTTGGCGCAATTTCCGCAGAATTTTTATGCGCAGGCCGGAATTGTCGGCGGCGATGTGGTACAGACGGATGGCTCCGGTTTGTCGCGCCACGATCTGGTCACGCCGCGCGCGCTGGTGGCCATGCTGCGTTATGCGCAAACCCAGCCCTGGTTCAACGCCTATTATGATTCGCTGCCCATTGCCGGGGTGGATGGCACCCTCGAAGATCGCATGAAGAATACCGCGGCGGCCGGCAGGATCCATGCCAAGTCTGGCTCGCTCGAACATGTGCGCACCCGCTCCGGTTATGCGGAAACCGCCGGCGGGCGTCGCCTGATTTTTTCCTTCATGGGGAACAATCAGGCGGGCAAGACTCATGAGGCCACCGATGTGTTGGATGGGTTGTGCGTGGCGCTCGCGGAAGAATGGGCGGTTACGTCTTCACCGAAACCCGCGAAGCATCTTTCGCATCGCTGATGCATTGCGAAAGCTGACGCAGGAACGGATGATCTAACGGAAAGCTGGAAACTGGCTCGGTAAATGCCTCGCACTGCCGAAGACGTACTGGAATTTGACAAGGTGCGCGAACTGCTGCGCCTGCGCACCACCTGCGTGCCCGGGCGGCGCGCCGTGGACGCGCTGCAATTTGGCCTGGATCGCCGCGCGCTGGAAGCGGAATTTGCGCTCGTCCGCGAGGCGCGGGAGTGGTTGCGCATCGGACGCGACTTGGGTTTTGCCGCGCTGGCCGATCCGCAGGAGTGGCTCGCAAAGCTGGCGGGCCTCGGCGTCGTCATGGAGGCCGGGGAATTACTCGACGCCGCCACGCTCCTGGAGACCGCGACGTGGCTTCGGCAACAATTTCGCGAGGAGCCTGAAAGGTTTCCGCTGCTCGCTGCGCGCGTTGCGTCGGTTGCGGACTTTCGCGAACTTCATACCGCCATTCGCCGCTGTGTCTTGCCCGGCGGAGAGATCAGCGACGATGCTTCAACGGCCCTGCGTCGTATCCGCGGCAACATCGCTCAGACACGCGAGGCCATTCAGAAAACGCTGAAGCAAATTTTGCGCTCGCGAAACGCGGAGGCTGGAGAAGACTACGTGACGCTGCGCAACGACCGTTTCGTGATACCGGTGCGCGCAGAAAACCGCCGTAGCGTTCCGGGAGTGATACACGGGGCGAGCGCTACGGGGCAGACGGTGTTTCTTGAGCCCCTCGAGGCGCTCGAAAGTAACAATCAATTGGTACAACTCGCCGAAGATGAAGCGGTCGAAATTCTTCGCATCCTGCGGGAACTGACCGCGCGATTGCAGGCCGTTCGCGAGCCGCTGGCGGGCGCTGCGGAAACCATCGCGAATTTGGACGGCACGTTTGCTCGCGCGCGTTTTGCGCGCGATTTTGACGCCACCATGCCGGAATTTTCAGAGCTTGCAGAGTTGCGGTTGGAGCGCGCACGTCATCCGGTGCTGGCAGATAAATTGCGCCAGGAAAATCGCGAAATCGTGCCGATGAGCCTGGCGCTGGGCGGCGACGAACGCGTGCTGGTCATCAGCGGGCCGAATACCGGCGGCAAAACCGTGGCGCTAAAAACCGCCGGCATCGCGGTGCTCTCGGCGCAATCGGCGATTCCCGTGGTCGCTGACCGTGCCGTCCTTGCGCTGTTCGATCGTGTTTTGGTGGATATTGGCGACGAACAGTCCATCGCGGCGGATCTCTCCACCTTTTCGTCGCACATGCTCAATTTGAAATCGATTTTGGCCGCTGCGACGGAGCGCTCGCTGGCGCTGGTGGACGAAATGGGCACCGGCACCGCTCCGGAGGAGGGCGCGGCGCTGGCCGTGGCGCTGCTCGATGAGTTTCGCGAAAAGCATTGCATCGTGCTGGCTACTACGCATCATGATCGATTGAAGGCCTATGCTTCTGCCACTCCCGGCGTAATCAATGCCGCGGTAGAGTTCGACGACGTCAATCTACGGCCCACCTTTCGCTTGATGGTCGGCGTGCCGGGCGGCTCGAGTGGCATCGCCATCGCGCAGCGTCTCGGGCTCGCATCGTCGATCATTGACCGCGCGCGTTCGCTTTTGGCGCCGGAATCGCGTGAAGCCGCGGATTTGATCGCCTACCTGCATCGCAGCCGCGATGAACTCGACCGCATGCAACAGCAGATGGTGCGGGAGCGCCATGCGCTGGAGGAAGAGCGCGCGAAACTGAAAACCGAATGGCTCGAGCGGCAACAGCGGCGGATCAAGGATCTCGAAAGTAAATTTGCGGAAATGCAGAAGCGCTTCGAAGAAAATGTCGCGCGTGTCGTCGAAGCCGTGAAGGAACGGGAACTGCGAGCCTCGCTGGAAAAGAGCACGCGCCGGAAGGTGCAGGACGTACGCGGTGCCGCGCGCGATGAGCTGAACGCCGCGGTGGTGCAGACCATTTCTGAATCGCAAGCGGATCTCGGCTCCGCTCCGCCCAGCCGCGGCGCGATAACTGCGGACATGCTGCAGCCCGGTGCGCGTGTAAACGTGCGGGGGTTCAGCAAGCCGGTAGTATTGCGGCGCGTGGATGGCTCGACCGCGGAAATCGAGGCTGGGCCGCTGCGCATGAAAATTGGCGTCGACGAAATTATCGGCATCGAGACGGCCGCGCCGGGAAAAGCCCGCGACGCTGCGGCCGTCTCGACAGCTGCGAGGTTGCGCAATGTCAGCGTCAGCCCTTCGCAGAGTGACGGCAGCGCCACCGGGGAACTGAACGTCATCGGCATGCGCGTGGAGGAAGCGACCGAACTGGTCGACAAATATCTCGACCAAGCGGTGCTGGCAAATCGGGCGCGCGTGCGCATAATACATGGCCACGGAACCGGCGCGCTCCGTCGCGGCCTAATAGCTTTTCTTAAAACTCATCCTATGGTAAAACATGCGGCGTCTGAATCTCAAGACCGGGGCGGCGACGCGATAACCCTCGTTGACCTGATCTCCTAGAGCCTAGGGGGCGCCGTGAGCAAAATCCTTCAAGTTTTTCTTTTCGCCACCGTTTTAGCATTAGGCTTGTTCGGAATAAACTTGTTGAGCCGGGCCATACAAGTCCGAGCTGGGATCGAGGTTCTCAACGCCCGGGGCGCCTACCTGACCGGTTGCGCTACACTGGTCCTGTCTGTTGTGGCGATTTTCGCCAGTGTCCAGGGCCTTCGTGACAACCATTCGAAGACCATCGCAGAAAAAGCCGCGTGGCTTCTCCAGCTCTATGAAAGACTTTTTGAGGACTCCCACTACAATGCCGTGCGGCAACGGTTGGACTACGACGATACAGCTGAAATCATAACGCTCATCAAAATGGACCGCGACAAGCAGGAATTTTCATCGGCTCAGCGCGGCCAGTTTGACGCCTTCACCGACTATCTGACTTTTTTGAATTAGTCGCACATCTTAAGGAGATTGGTCAATTGACCTCGAAAGACGTCGCGGCTGTTTTCGATTACTATCTCAAATTGTTGACGGTTCAACGAAACCCCGAAATTCGGCAGTACCTTAAGAGTGCAGGTTTCGAGAATCTTGATAAACTGTTATTAGAGTATGAAGACTAAGACCCTATCCGCCGATCGTGCGCCCGTCGGCCCCAGAAAAACGACGCGAGCCTTGTCGTCGGACGCGATTGCGCGGCGCTATCTTTTCGTCTACGGCACGCTTAAACAAGGCGGCAAGTCACATCGCGAACTTGCCAAAGACCCTGGCGTTCAGTTCGTCGGTGACGCGCGCATTCGCGGAGATCTCTATCAGCCGCGAGGGGCTGATTTTCCCGGCGCCGTTCCTACTTCCGTCCCCAATCGATTTGTTTACGGCCAGTTATTCTTCATGCAGAACCCGCGGAAAACGCTTGCCGCCTTGGATGCGTTTGAAGACGTCGACCAAGGACTATTTCGCAGGGAACTCGTCGATGTTTGGGTTCGCGGGAAGAGAACGAAGGCCTGGACGTACTTCTATTCCCGCTCGGTTAACCCATCTGACCTGCTTGCTACCGGCGTATATTCCTAAGATAGCCAGATCGAAAAGAAGTAAAACATTGGCGGAAGCTGGATCATTCGCGGATCGTGTAAAACAGCAGGCGGACATCGTCCGCGTGGTCGGCGAATACGTCCGCCTGAAAAAAACGGGCAAAGACTTCAGCGGTCTCTGTCCATTTCACCAGGAAAAAACTCCCTCGTTTACCGTCTCTCCCGTCAAGCAGATCTTCTACTGCTTTGGGTGCGGCAAAGGCGGCGACGTTTTCAATTTCGTCCGGGAAATGGAAAAATGCGAGTTTCCGGAGGCGCTGAAGATTGTCGCCGAAAAGTCCGGCATGGCCCTGCCCAGCCCGCGCGAACGCTCCCCTGAGGAGCGTCGCGAAAACCAGCAGCGCGCGCTCATCCTGGAAATGCATCGCGCTGCTCAGACTTTTTACACGCAACAACTGGGAAGCAGTGCGGAAGGCCGCCTCGCGCGCGCTTATTTGGAAGACCGCGGTCTTGACTCGCGCGCCATCGAGCAATTCGGAATTGGCTACGCACCAAGCGGTGGCGATGCGTTACTGCGATTTCTGCGCCCCAAATACAAGGAGGAAAGGCTGCTCGCGGACTCCGGTTTGATCTCGCGCGATCAAAGCGGCCGGTTGTTCGATCGTTTTCGCCGGCGCATCACCTTTCCCATCGCCAACGAAAGCGGAAAAATTGTTGCCTTCGGATGCCGCGCTCTGGGCGATGACACCCCGAAATATCTGAACTCGCCCGAAACTCCCATCTACTCGAAGAGCAATGTGCTCTACCATCTCGATCGCGCCAAGGAGGCCTTGCGCCGTCATGATTTCGCAATTCTCGTGGAGGGCTACATGGACGCCATCGCCGTGGCCCGCGCCGGCGTCAGCAATGTGGTGGCCGGTTGCGGCACCAGCCTGGCCGAGCCGCAAATCAAACTATTGGCGCGTTTCACCAAACGCGTGATCGTGAACTACGATCCGGACAACGCGGGCCAATCCGCCACGGAGCGCTCCGTGGCGCTCCTGCTCGAGCACGACTTTGAAGTCAAGGTGCTGGCCCTGCCGCCCGTCGGCGAAAAAAAAGCCGATCCCGATCTATTCATTCGCGAAAAAGGCGCGGACGAATATCTGAAATTGCTCAAGAGCGCGCCTCCCTATGTCGACTACTTGATCGCTCGCGCGCGAAAAATGGATATCAGCTCTGGCGAAGGGAAGTTGCGCGCCGTCAATTTCTTGCTGCCTTACTTACAGAAGATCCCCAACAAACTTTTGCGCTCCGAATGGGCCACGCGCATCGCGCAACAGTTGCGCGTCGATGAACCGGTCTTGCGCGCCGAACTCAGCCGCGCCGCGAAAGAACGGCGCAGTGAGCTGAAAACGCAACCTGAGCTGCTCGGCCGCTTGGCGAAACCCGTGGAACGCCGCTTGATTCGCATGCTTGTGGATGCCGAGGATTTCAAGGTCGAGTTGGCTCGCCGCCTGCACCAAGAACGTCTCTACGAAGGCATGGAAGCCGAGAAAATCATCGCCGCGCTGATCGCCGCCAATCTCGCGCCCGAACCCGCCGGCGCCAGCGAGGTGGCCGCGACTCTGGATGAACGCGACCGGCGGCTTTTTTTTGAAGTGCTGTTCGAGGAAGAGGACACCCCCACCTGGGAAGAGGCGGAAAGCTGCCTCTCGGCGTTGCAGCGGAGACAGGTGGAACGCGCGGTCGCGGAGGTACAACGTGATATCGAAGCGCAGCCTGCGGGTGCCAATCTACGGGCTTTGCTGGAGCGCAAGCAAGAACTGATGCGCAGGCTCGCGGTACATTAGAGCAGCTCTAAAACAGAAAGCTCGCTGTCCGGGAAGGCCAGCGAGCTTCAGAGTGTAGCTTCGATACCGTGTCAACAAAGCGGGCTAACGCTTCGCGAAAGCCAGGCAAAGGCCGAGCAGGCCCATGCCAGAGGCCAGCAGCGTCAGCGATGTCGGCTCCGGAACCTCGATGCCCACCGTCGGCGCATTCGCCAGAGAAACACCGTCCTCCCCGATGAAGAACGCCTCAAGGTTGGGGATGGGATCGCCGCCGAAGAAACTGGCGCTGACTGTTTCGCCGAGCGTGAATGCACCGCCCACCGAGCCGCAGCTATTGGAGGTCAAGTGCGGGTCGCCGCTGAGGTTGCTGCAATCGAGCGTTTGACCTACCAACGCTTGATTAACGACGAACGAGAAATTCAGAGCGTTGATGTTCCCCCCGGTCTCATTCAGGAAGGCCAAGCAAGCGTCATCGGTGGAGAAACCCGCAGGAATGCCGGCGGAACTGCAACTCACCCAACTCACCTCGTAGTCAACTCCCGGGGTTGTGATGAGATTGAAATCGCCTATCGTCGCCGGCTGCGGATCAAAGATCACGTGAATGTCATCGGCGAGTGCGGCACCGGAAAACACCAAGGTACACAGCACGAGTAACAGGGCTGGCCGAATAAAAGTCTTCATAAATTTGTTTTACGTCTTTCTCCACGGATTTACTACTGGGAATAGGGTATACGAACTCCGAGCCCTGTCAATCAAAAACGGGGGTACCAAGGGTTACATTTTAAAAGTAATGGTACCGGCTCCAAGTCCGTCCCAAAGCCGAACAGTTCGCATATTTTTTGCAAATTCTTCGCGTGGATTTTTTTGCGGATTTCTTGATGACGGACCATGAGGCTCGCAAACTTGAGTTTCTAGCGAACCGCCTCCGATTGGTAGCGAACTGTGCGGGCGAAGACGATAGGCGTCGAGAGCACACCACCAGTGACAATGCGTCGCTTTGTTTTCAGCAAGTTGCACACTCTTTTCAATTCAATATCTCACGTATCTCCCTTATTTTGTGGTAATTGCGAACTCTTTGCGAAAACACCCGGGGGTGGGGGTCTGTGCCATGCAACCCTATCAAAACAAGAAGGATAGCGAAGTGATTTTTCCAGCGCCGACGCCAACTCCAATGCCAACGCCGACGCCCTGCCACCCACTTTTCACGCTTCGCCGCAGGGCACTCCGTCGCTCAGTTGGTTCGCTCTCAGCGGTCTAGAGCTTGGCATATTCTGATTTTGCGTCTCGCAAGACCGGCGACGTAGGATCGGCGTCTTTCCAGACCGCGAAAAACTGCTCATACGCCTGCTTCGCCGCCGCTTTATCTCCCCCGACTGCTCGCGCCCGTCCGATCTCCAGACGTGCCAGAGAGCCAAGGGGAAAATTGACGACTAATCCAGGGTGATCGATGATTTTCTGGAACTCAACCGCCGCCTGCTGCCCCAACCCCTGCTTTAGGAAGGCCTGGCCCCGCACATAAACGGGATACATGGTGGACAGCTGAAACTGGGGAGGCTGCCCGAGCTCATAAGCGGCGGCCGGCTGAAGCAACTCCACGGCTTTCTTGCCGTCGCCCTTGCTAAGTGCGATGGCGGCGTGAATGGTCGGCAGCCAATATCCCTGAAGCATGGTATCGAGGGGTGAATCGCGATCGAGCTTGTCCGCGAGTTGTTGAGCCTTAGCAGCTTCTCCGGAACGAGCCAGGGCCAAACTCGCCAGTATTTGAGCATCGTGGCCATCGGTCAGCGCCAAAGCGTCGTTAGCCGCTTGCTTGGCCGCCGAAGCATCGCCGAACTCGGCGTCCCGGAGCGCTTCGTTGGCGAGCCAACTCGCCCCTGTCTCCATCGCGTCTGCGTGTTTAGCGGAGTCCACAGCGCGTTTGGAAAGGTCGTTCGCGGCGCCTAGACGGCCATGGTAAGCCTCGGTGTCCGACTGCGCCGAAAGCAGCATGTCCTCCGCCCCCGGTTTTCCGGTAGCCCACGCGAGCTGGTCCTTCATCGCCGTGTCGTCGTGTTGCAGAAACGCGAGGTCGTAGCGGGCCAGCCGAAGGTTTGGACCATCGAGGCCTTGCGCCTGCGTCTTGTCCCAAGCCGCCTTGGCATCCTCGAGACGGTAAAGGGCGTAATAGCCGCCAATCAAGTTGGCATAGCCGGCGGCGTTGTCCGGCCGGATTTTGAGCGAAGCTCGGGTTTCGTCAACGGCCTTCTCATATTGACCCAGTGTGATGTAATTCACTCCCAGGTTGCCGCGCGGATGGTAATCCGCAGGGTAATCTAGCGCCCACTCCGAGTAGCTGCGGTCGGCTTTATCGAGCTCGCCGGTCACGATGGTAAAGTATTTAGATTCAATATCGAAGCGTTCGCGTTCGCTTACGCGGTCGCGAAGTTCGTAAGCCTTTTTGAAGGCCGCGATGGCCAGGTTGGGCTGTCCAAGGTTGCTGTAAACCGTGCCTAGCGATGCGGAAGCTTGCGCAAAATTGGGATCAAGCTCGAGGGCTCGCTTATAAAAAGGCAAGGCGGCGGATTCGCCATTTTCCCTGGCGTTGCGGCGGCCATCGCTGAAAGCCTTTAATGCCTCGAGCGAGGACGTGGTGGCCTGATCGAGGGGTTTGCTGAAGCGCTCCACGGAAGCCAGCGATTCGCCCAATTTTTGACGTAAATCGTCGCCGGCTTTATCCAGGGCTTTCAACACGCGATCGCGATTCTCCGCTTGCGCGTCCGCGTTGGCCAGGACGTCGCCAGACTGGCAGTCCACGGCTTTCAGCCCAATCAAATACTGACTGCCCACGCTGACGATGGAACCTGCGATGACCGCGCGACTATCGGTCCGGACGCACACCTCGCGCGCCACGTCCTGCGTAAGCTGCTCGGTCCGCTGCTTGTTCATCAATTTCAGCGTGGCCGCAACTTTTTGATCGGAGAGCACGGTCAGGAAGGGCGACTGGCCGAGTTGGATGCCCAAAGCTTGCTTCAGCGTGTCGTCGAAAAGGGTTTCTTGCGTGGAGTTGGAGAATTCCGCCAAGACTACGGTGTCCCGATTGTTCAATTTGCCGGTTACGGTGCGGTGCAGAAACCAATAAACACCGCCGCCAATGGCGAGCGTGAGCACCACAAGAGCGGCAACAAGAATCTGCCACGGAAACTTCCGTGCGGGTTGTACCTCCGGGGCTTCTTCCAGTGCGTCAATTTCATCAACTTCCTCGACGTCACGGACGATGGCAGCCTTACTCGTGGTTACGGTTTTGACCGCGGTAGCAGTTTTAAGCGACGCAGCGGCCGCGGCGCGCTGGCTCTTGGATGACGGGCCGCGCACAGCCGGTCTGGACGAGGGCTTCGGGTCCGGTGGCTCGGGCCCTTCCGGCAAATCCGTAAAGGTGGAAGTCTGGCCCGACGAATTGCGTTGCAAACGCTTAAGTTCCGCGCGTAATTCCGAAGCATGCTGATAGCGTAGATCGCGATCCTTTTCGAGGGCGCGGCTGATGATGTTACTCAGTTCGTCGGGCATGTCCGGGTTGTAGCGGAGGGGCGACTGTGGCGCACGGTTCAGGATTTCCGCAAAAATCACGCCGGTCGTGTCCCCGCGAAACGGAAGGACCCCGGTGGCCATCTCATAGAGAACGACGCCCAAGGAGAAAATGTCGCTGCGAGTGTCCAGATCCTTGCCGCGAACCTGCTCAGGCGACATATAAGCCACGGTGCCGACGGCAGTTCCGGGACTGGTAAGATGCTCGGTGTCCACGCCCATGGTCAAGGTCGCGTCGGAAGGCGCGGAGGAACCGGAACCCGGCGGTTTAATCATTTTAGCCAGGCCGAAATCGAGAATCTTGGCGTGGCCGCGCTTGGTGATAAAAATGTTGGCGGGCTTGATGTCGCGATGCAGAATGCCTTCGGCATGAGCGGCGTCGAGAGCATCAGCGAGATCGATGCAGATTTCCACGATGCGCGGCACATCCAGAGTGCCCGCAGCGATAAGATACTTAAGCGTAACGCCGTCAAGGTGTTCCATGGCGATGAAGCGCTTGCCTTCATGCTCGCCAATTTCGTAAATGGTGCAGATGTTGGGATGGTTAAGCGCCGAGGCGGAGCGGGCTTCGCGACGGAAGCGTTCGAGTGAAGCGGGATCCTGGGCCATCTCTTCCGGAAGAAATTTAATGGCCACGAAGCGGCCGAGTTCGGTGTCCTCAGCTTTGTAGACGACGCCCATGCCTCCGCCGCCGAGTTTGTCGACGATGCGGTAGCGGGAAATCGTTTGACCGATCATGAGTGTGCCGCGGAGACCCACAGCGAGCCAAAAGGCTTTGACCCGGGGTGATGGGAGATGATATGTGTACTGCCCGATGAGAGTCAAAGGTGTAACGCTTGATAGCCTTACGGCTGACGACCGGTCAGCAAATAGGCAGCCGATGGAGCGAAATTCCGGATGACGGACAGACCGCCCAGCGGATACGCAAGGGGCCCCGAAAAAATTGGCGAAATCACCCGCTTGCAGCACCGGACACCGGAAAGTGCAGCCCGTTTGCGGAGACTGCCACGTGGAGATAGCAGGCAGCCCTAAAATTCCACAGACTTGCTCAAATTAAAATGTTGACGGAATGGGACTTAGGCGTGTAACGTCATAGGGTTTGACGGGTATCGTTTTTGTTGCGAAATGCATCTATATAGGAGTGTTTCTCCGCATGTTTCCGGGCATCGGACGCGACGACTAAACGGCGCGGCGGGAGATGCGGGCGGTTGGCGCTGGGCAATGCACTTCACGAAACTTTGTGGATAGAAACCGTGGTGCTTCTCGCGGACGGGTGCGGAAGCCTGTTTCCAGCTTGTAACGGCAGGGTATGGGCGCAGGACAGAACTAGAATTTTTGCAGCGTGCTTGGGACGGCAGGCTTGCGACGGGAGGGCTTCGTGGCCGCAGTAGGTTTGGAAGAAAAATATGAAGCGGTAAAGCAGTTGATTGTCGTGGGCAAAGAACGCGGCTACCTGCTTTACGACGAAGTGAACGACTCGCTTCCCGCGGAAGTGCACTCGTCAGAAGAGATCGACGATCTGCTAACGACGTTTGAGCGCAACGGCATTGAGATTTACGAAGATGCGGCCTCCGCGAAAGCCGCGCGTGCGGTGGAAGTTTCCACGGAAGCAGGCGAGCGCGACGGTGTCGTCAAGGATGACGTGCACTCGGACGAAGGCAGCAGCGAACTGGATTTGACTCCAGGTTCGCTGGAAAAGACCAACGATCCGGTACGCATGTACCTGCGCGAGATGGGCACGGTTCCGCTGCTCACGCGCGAAGGCGAAGTGACCATCGCCAAGCGCATCGAACGCGGGCAATTAGTGGTGATGAAGTCCATCACGCGTTCGCCAATCGTAATCAAAGAGCTGATCGCCGTTGGCGAAGATTTGCGGCAGGGCGCGCGCTCGATCAAAGAGATCGTCATCTTCGACGACGAAGAGCTGACGGAAGAAAAAATCGCCAACAAGACCAAGCAGACGCTGAAGTACATCGAGAAAATCGCGAAATTGTACGACACGGCGCTGAAGCAGGCAGTGAAGCTGGACAAAACGCCGAAAGCGAAAAAACGGCAATACGTTCGCGCGAAGTGGGAAGTGGCGCGCACGCGCGTGGAGATTTCGCTGGCCATTCGCGACATCGATTTCAACCTCTTCGAAAAAAAGCGGCTGATCGACAAGATGCGGGGCACCGTCGAGCGTTTGCAATCGCTCGAACGGGAAGCCGGACGGCTCGAACGCCGCGCGGATGTGGCCAAAGGCGACGTCGCGGCAGAAGCGCGCAAAGAGCTGCGCACGCGGCGCACGGAATTGAAGGACATCGAAGACGCCAGCGAAGTGGGCTTGACGGAGCTGAAGCGCACGCTGACGTTCATCCACCGCGGAGAAGCGGAGGCCGAGCAAGCGAAAAAGGAATTGATTGAGGCCAACCTGCGCCTGGTGGTTTCCATCGCGAAAAAATATACGAATCGCGGTTTGCAATTCCTGGATTTGATTCAGGAAGGCAACATCGGGTTGATGAAGGCCGTGGATAAATTCGAGTGGCGCCGCGGTTATAAATTTTCGACGTACGCAACGTGGTGGATTCGCCAGGCAATTACGCGCGCGATCGCCGATCAGGCGCGCACCATCCGCATTCCGGTGCACATGATCGAGACGATCAACAAGCTGGTGCGCACGAGCCGCCAACTGGTGCAAGAACTGGGGCGCGAGCCGACCAGCGAAGAGATTGCCAAGCGCATGGACATCCCGGTGTCCAAGGTACGCAAAATTCTGAAAATCGCGCAGGAGCCGATTTCTCTCGAAACGCCTATCGGCGAAGAAGAAGATTCGCATTTGGGCGATTTCATCGAAGACAAGGCGGTGGTTTCGCCTTCGGATGCGGTGATCAACCTCAATTTGAAAGAGCAGACTTCCTCGGTGCTGAAGACGCTGACGCCGCGCGAGGAAAAAGTCATCAAGATGCGCTTTGGACTGGACGACGGCAGCGAGCACACGCTCGAGGAAGTCGGCCAGTCGTTTGCGGTCACGCGCGAACGCATCCGGCAAATCGAAGCCAAAGCACTGCGCAAGCTGCGGCATCCGTCGCGCTCACGCAAATTGCGCGCATTCCTCGAGGGTCCTTCGCGGGATTACCTCTAGAAAAATCGGGACGCCCGGTTTAAGAAACAAAAGCCTCCGGTCATGCCGGAGGCTTTTGTCATTTTCAGCTGAAATCGGCGACTGCTCATGTGAGTGCACAATGGTTCGGTTCGCTGATGGTCAACTCGATCGTACCCGGAAACTTACTACCATTCAGCACGCTTCTGGCAGCTCAGGGTTGAAGTTGCCGGAGCGGTGGCTCCAGTATAGGCTTCGCGCAGCGGCGCGTTGCAGGATATTTCCACGCGCTCTACGGGAGAATTAGGTATGAGAGCGAGTGGATTATCGCGACGGGAATTTTTGGCCATGGCGGCGGGGATTCCCGCATCGGCAATCGTTTCGGCGTACGCGGCAGGGTTTTCCGAGATGGCGTCCGGCGGCGCGAAAATCCCGGTGGGGCTGGAACTGTATTCCGTGCGCGAGGAATTGAAGCGCGACCCGGAAAGCACCATAAGGGCGGTGGCGAAGATGGGCTACCAGTGCGTGGAATTTTATGCTCCCTATTTCGATTGGACCGAAGACCAGACCAAATCGATGCGGAGGTTGCTGGACGACTTGGGGGTCAGGTGCTATTCCACACACAACGACGCGGCGTACTTTAACCGGGAAAATTTGCCGCGGGCGCGGGATATGAATTTGGTCCTGGGGAGCAAGTACATGGTGATGGCGAGTTCCGAACCGAAAACCACGCTCGACGAATGGCGCAAGCTTGGCGATTCCTTGAACTCCATTGCGGATCAGTTGGAGCCATTCGGCTTGCGGCCGGGTTACCACAACCATCAGCCGGAATTCACCCCGCTCGACGGCAAGCGACCTATGGAGGTACTGGCGGAGTCCACAAAACCGTCGGTGATGTTGCAGTTGGATGTCGGCACGTGCATTGCCGCGGGCGCGGATCCCGTGGCGTGGATTCGCAGCCATCCAGGACGCATTCGCTCGATCCACTGCAAGGATTGGGCTCCGGGAGCGGACAAGGGGTACAAAGTATTGTTCGGTGAAGGAGTCGCGGACTGGAAGGCAATTTTCGCGGCGGCAGAAACCGGCGGCGGAGTGGAATATTACCTGGTGGAGCAGGAAGGCAGCCGGTACCCGGAACTGGATACCGCCAGAAAGTGCCTCGAAGCGTTCAACCGCGCACACAGCGTCTAGCGGCGAGCCTTTCGGCTACAGGACGTTGAAATAACCATCGCTCGAAGCCAACTGTAACGGAACCCCGAAAAGATCGGAAAGACGCGCAGCCGTAAGAACGGTGTGTTTCGAGCCGTCGGCTACAATTCGCCCATTTTTCAAAAGAATGATGCGATTGATTTCGGGGATGATCTCCGAGACGTGATGCGTCACGAGGAGGATACCCAGGCCCGACCGGGCCAACTGGCGAAGCGTATCGCGCAACTCGAACTGGGCGGCGATGTCGAGAGCGTTGCTGGGTTCGTCCAACAAGAGCGTTTGCGGCTCGTGGACCAGGGCGCGGGCGATCAGGGTACGCTTGGCCTCTCCGGAAGACATCTGAGTCAGAGGGCGATTGGCCAAGTGGGCGATACCCAGGCGGGCCAAGGCAGCTTCCGCGCGTGCGACGAGGCGGGGCGAGGGATGATGGTGAGGAAAAATGCGCGTGCTGCTGAAGAAGCCGGAGAGAACGACGTCGCGGCCGGTGGAGTCGTTGGTACACGAGGCCAGCAAGTCGGGGGAGACGATGCCCAGGAGATTGCGTAACTGGAAGATGTCCCAGCGCTGGCGGCCAAGAATTTCCAGAGAGGAACCGGCCCTGGTGACTGGATAGCATTCGCGGGTTAGAGTTTTGATAAGAGTGGACTTACCGCACCCGTTGGGACCGAGGATGCACACATGTTCGCCGGCTTCCATGCGCAGGGTTATGTCGTCAAGCGCGGGCAAAGGAATTTTGGGAGGCTCGAAATCGCCGCGGAAGACGGTGACATGCTGTAGGTCGAGAAGCGGGGGCATGGAGGCTAGTCTAACGTGAGATCGAGCCCGGAATGAGGAGAAACGCTGAGAGGAATGGGTTTAGCGGCGCAAAAAAATAAGGAGGCGAAAATCGTGAGATCTTCGCCTCCCGGGGTGGTGGGTGGTTCAGAAGACAACTTGAGCGGATTTAGCGGACCCGGTTTGTGGGGTCTGCGGCGTCACCATCGCACTGCATAAAGTAGGCGTTAGGAGCCAGACCGAATCAAGGAGCCTTCAGTTGAACTTTTTTTAGCATTACATAGGGTGGGTGTCAACGGCAAAAAGCCTGGGTTGAGGCATTTGGCGGACTTTATTAGCGTTTATTAACATTCGCTCGGTGTGGCAGCAGGTGAACTGTCTACTTGAGTGGCCAGCCCCGCCGGTAACCTTTGCAGAACCATTGAGTCGTATGAAATACGGTGGAGCGCGGGCGAGCGATGGCGGGCGGGTCGAAGAACACATGACGCGGGACTTGAAGGCGGAGGGCGACCTCATCGCACGCATTCTGGCAGGAGAAATTGAGCTGTTTCATGAACTCATCCGGCCTTGCGAGCGCATGGTCTATTTGATGGCGCTTTCCATGATGAAGGACGAGGCGGAAGCGGAAGACGCCACACAGGAGGCCATGTTGAAAGCCTTCCGGGCGCTGCGGTCGTTTCAGAGAGAGGCGAAGTTCAGCACCTGGCTGGTGGCCATCACGCTGAACGAATGCCGCAGACGCCTACGTACTGCGAGGCAGGCGCCGATGGAAGCGCTGGATGAAGGAGAGATCGAGCAGGAAGGCGATTTTACGCCCGCGGTCTTGAGGGACTGGCGGGAGGTTCCGCTGGAAGCGTTGGAACGCAAGGAGATTCGGCTGGCGCTGGTGAATGCGGTTGGGGAGCTGCCAGCGATGTACCGGGAAGTCTTCACGCTGCGCGATATCGAAGAATTGGATGTGCGGGAAACGTCCGAAGTGTTGCAAATCAGCGCCAACCTGGTGAAGGTGCGGCTGCACCGCGCGCGCATGTTGTTGCAGAAGCGGCTGGCACCGCTGCTGAGAGCCTCGCTGCCGGGGCGGAAGCGCTCTTTCTGGGGCACGCCATGAGACTGCAGTGCAAACACGTGTGGAGCTACATTTCGGACTACATCGACGGCACGGTGGACGCACAAGTACGCGAGGAGATCGAGAAGCACCTGGAGCACTGCGAAATTTGCACCGCCGTGCTGGATTCCACGCGCAATATTCTGGTTCTGACCGCAGACGACCGTACGTTTGCGCTGCCGGTGGGATTCAGCGAGCGTCTGCATGCGCGCCTGGCAAAGGAGTTGGTGGCCGCACAAATCGAGGGCGGTGCAGGGGCCGGCCCCGTTGAAGAATGAGGATTGCGCGACCGGACCGCAGAGCGAGAGCGGCTAGTGGACGCGGTGAATCAGCGGATGGGTGAGCCATTCCGCGGCAAGAAGCAGCAGCGTCAGGATGGAGAGCACGAGCTGCAGGCGCTCGGAGGCTTTCTTTTTGCGCGTTAACGGGACGCGGCGCCACTGCGCGGATGGGCGGTTGCGAAGGCGGCGCGCGTTCCACAGCAGATAGAGGTTCACGACGGCGCCGACGAGAGCGAAAGCCATCATGGGAATGCGGATGGCGTCGGCGTGGAAGCCTCTGGCGGGCGCATCTACGCCAGCGGCGGCGGCCAAGGCCGTCAGACCGATAGCCACGCGGATGCCGCTGATGGCAATGACCGCGGAACAGAAACTCTGTAACAAAGCAAAAAGAAAAGTGGACCAGCTGAGTAGCCTGGCGCGCACGTCGGGAGGCCGGGCTGGGAGCGGCTCGGCAACCGTCGCCGGCGCAGCATCGTGGCTGTCCGGCGCGGGGCTGGTGTGGGCTTCGCTCATGCACATCAAGCTAGCAGATTTTCAAAAATTGCGCAGGCGTGGCGGCGTTCGCGAAAGTGCCGGCCGCTGGAGGGGAGCGGCGCGCGCGTTTGGCGAAAGATCAGGCCGCGGTTGAAACGATCTTTCGGTCAAGAAGTTCGCGCACCAGACGCGCTAGAGTCGTGGGGCTGTAGGGTTTTTGCAGGTAATGTTCAACCGCCTCTACGCCGGCCACGCTGTGGTTCTCCTGTGAGTATCCGCTGGTGAAAACAATGGGGAGATGCTCAAAAAGCTTGCCGAGTGCCGCGGCGGTGGCGGGACCGCCCATCTTGGGCATGATGACGTCGAGAATGGCCAGGTCTGGCGTTTCGTTCTGAGACAGCCGAATGGCTTCTTCACCATCGCTCGCGGCCAAAACGCGATAGCCCAGGGCGACTAGCGCGTGACGAGCCATCTCCCGTATGGACTCATGGTCTTCGGCCAGAAGAATAACCTCGGAGCCGCGCGCGCGGGAAAGCGGAGCAGGTGGCGGAGATACCGGAGCGATGGGCCGGTCCGTGAGAGGAAAATAGACGCGAAACAGGCTTCCCTGGCCCGGTTCGCTGTACACATGAATGAACCCGCCGTGCTGTTTGACAATGCCATAAACGGTGGCGAGTCCCATGCCGCGCGCAGGCGCTTTGGTCCCGTCTGAAAAGAAAGGTTCGAAGATGTGCTCGCGAGTTTCCGAGTCCATGCCAACGCCGGTGTCTGCCACGGACAAGACGGAGTACCGTCCGGGCGTGACGTAAGGATAAAAACGACAAAAGGAATCATCGAGCTCGGCAATCTCCGTCTCGATGCGAAGCTGCCCGCCATTGGGCATGGAATCCCGCGCATAGAGACAGAGGTTCATCAACACGTGTTCGATCTGCGTCGGATCCGCTTTGATGGGTTGTAGAGGCGCGGTCAGGAGCTTGAGCTCGATATTTTTGCCCAGAACCTTATCGAGAAACCCGGTGATACCGGTGGCGATGGAGTTCAGGTCTACGGCGCGCGGTTGCAGGATTTGCCGCCGAGCGAAGGCCAAGAGTTCGCGAGTGAGCGTGGCGGCGCGGTCGGCTTGCTCGCGAATGCGGTTGAAGCGGTCGACAACTTGAGGATCGTGTCCGTGCTGGTCGATGCCCAACTCCGCCCATCCGATGATGGCGCCGATGACGTTGTTGAACTCGTGAGCAATACCGCCGGCCAACTGCCCGATAGCTTCAAACTTCTGAGCTTGGCGAAGCTGGCGCTCCATGGCACGCAGTTCGGTGACATCTTCGATGATGATTTCCACCGAGCCCGCGGGATCGGGGGGCGCCAACAACCGAAGATGCAAACGGACAGCGATTAGGCCGCCATCCGGGCGCCGCCATTCCGCCTCCGCGCCATGCACTTGGCTGAACTCCCGGCAAGAGGCCATCAATTGCACAAACTGTTCTGGGAACCGGAAAATGTCGCGAATACTCGCAGGTTGTTGGTGATTGGGCTGCAAGTTGAGGATACGCAAGAGCGCGGGATTGGAGTCCAGGAGACTGCCATCAGCGTTGGTGCGGCAAATTCCATAGACGGAGTACCGCACCAGGTCGCGATTGCGGAGTTCGGCGAGGCGCAGCGCTTGCTGGTCCGCGAGACGCGCGCGGCGCAGCGCTTTCTCCGCGAGCGCGCGTTGCAGGGCTACGGGCAAACGCGAAAGGTGATCCTTCAGGACGTAGTCGTCAACCCCGCGCTTGATGCAGTCCACCGCAGCCTCATCGCCGAGATTGCCGGTGACGAGCAAAAATGGAATTTCGGGTTCGAGCGCGCGCACGCGCGCGAAGGCATCCATGCCGGTCCAGCCGTGGAAGCGATAGTCGGAAATTACGGCATCGAAGCAGCCCGGGACGAAGACCTCGCCAAACCGCTGTTTGTTTTCGACATGAGTGTGCGAGTACGACAAACCAGCACGCGAGAGCTCGAGAAGCAACAGCGCCAGGTCTTCCGGAGAATCCTCAAGTATCAGCAAACGCCACGGAGTGTTCGCCTTGAGCGTAGAAGGTATCGCGACAGTTTCTTTTGTCATTCAGGAACCTGGACGAGGCTTGGCTCCCCGCGAAGGCCGGATTCCACGGTGTCCAGAAATTCCGGGAAAGCCGCGTGATCTTCGTAAGTCCACATTCCGCCATGCACGGCGAACCGCAGCGAGCGGAACTGGCTCCTTTCAGAAAACAGAGCGAGGCAGCGCTCCAATCGCTGGCGGAGGAGTGCTGCGCCGGGCACGGTCGAATCCACCGCGAGGATTCCGAATTGTGCGTCGCCAATGCGCGCGAGAATATCGCTGCGGCGGAAGGATCCAGTCAATGCGGCGGTCAGATCCCGTATGGCGTGGTCGGCCGCTGCGTGGCTTCCGGCTTCGCGCAGCGCGGCAAAATTCTGGATGAGAATGCAAAACAGCGCCAATGATCCGCGATTGCGGCGCGTGAGATCCAGAGTGCTGCAACCAATGGTGAGCAGGCCATCACGGGTGTACAGCCCGGAAACCGGATCGCGTAGAAAGTCCGCGAGCCCTTCCAGAGTGTTGCGCTCCAGCGCGCCACGGAAAACGCGAACGAGCGTGGCGTCATTCATGTACTCGCGAAGGATATAGTCCATGGCGCCGTCACGCAGGGTCTCCTTGGCGCTTTCCTTATGCGCTTCATCGGCCAACACCAGGATGGGGATGTTTGGCGCAGCGCGGTGAACACGGCGAACCGTTTCCTTGGGGTGAGGATAAGCGACGGCGAGGTCCAGCAGAATAATTTCCGGATCGACGACGCCCAGAGTGGGAATCAGCGTGGTGACGCTGGACACCGCAGTCAGCTCGAGAACATGTTCCGGCGGAGTATATAGCGCCCGCAGCGCTTGCGCGACCTCTCCGGTGGCGTCGCCTGCCAGGAGTATGCGGATGGTCCTCGGTCTTGCGAATGGAAAAGTGTTATCGACGGAGTCCACGGTTGCAGCGTCGTGCGACACCGAAGAAGCCGAATGAGCCATCACCTTTAGACCTGCATGGACGAGACCGGAGAGGGCAGTCCTCTGCAAAGAAACCGTTGCGGAAGGGGGTTCGGTTATTGTGGCGCGGGGTCGGGAGGTGTCAATAGGACTCTGGGCCAGATCGGGATCAGGACACAACGGGTACCTTCTAGGGACCGCGCGCCCAAGCCCCGGCTATGCGCCAAATATTTCGTTGATCTTGATCGCCAACTCGAAGTCCAGATTGCTCAGCCCCGCGACGCTGTGGGTGTTCAGGTCAATCACCACCTTGTTCCACACGTTGGACCATTCGGGATGATGGTTCATGGATTCGGCTACCAGCGCAACCCGGGTCATGTTGCCGAACGCCGCCACGAAATCCTTGCACTCAAACGCGCGGTGAAGTTTGCCATTGACCAGGCTCCAGCCCTTGGCGAGGTTCATGTGTTCTTTGATTTCGGGTTCGGTAAGTTTTTTGGCGTTCATGAATCGTCTCCCCGCGCGAAGGTGCCGGATTATTATGCTTGGAGAATGGGGGATGGGCAATCGGCAGCGGAGATGAACTTTACAACCGTTGCACGTTTTACATTGCCCGGAAGCAGGAGTTCCTTTATCGTAGTGGGCTCGCTGCAGGCCAAAGCGCGCGCCGTGCGCCCGCGCCGCGGCCATCCTACCGGATGGCATCATGCGCAGCACAGCTTGCATTTACGGGCGCGCCGGCAGGCGAAAAGGTAGACGGAGAGCCACGTGAAAAAGAAAATTCGCGCCATTCAGTATGGTGTCGGCCCCATAGGCGCGTCCATCGCCAGGTTGATGCGGGAGAAGCAGGCCATTGAAATTGTGGGCGCCATCGACACGGATCCGGCCAAAGCAGGGCGCGATTTGGGAGAAGTCGTGGGGGCCGCGGACGCCCCCTGGGGCGTAACAATCTCCGCTGACGCTCCAGAAGTGCTCGCCCTCTCGGCCGACGTCGTGGTGCACTCCACCTCTTCGGCGCTACCGGCGGTGATGGAACAGCTCCTGGCGTGTCTGGAAGCGGAAGCCTGCGTCGTTTCCACTTGCGAAGAATTGTCGTACCCCTATCGCACCTATCCGGAACTGGCAGCGCAACTGGACAAGGCGGCCAAGGATTGGGGCGTGGCCCTGGTGGGTACCGGGGTAAACCCGGGATTTGTGCTGGACAAACTGGTCGTGACGCTGGCCGCCGTCTCGCAACGAATCGAATATGCCAAAGCCGTGCGCATCGTGGACGCCGGAAAGCGGCGCTTGCCGCTGCAAAAAAAGGTCGGCGCGGGGCTAACCGTGGAAGAGTTCCGCACCAAGGTGCAAGAGGGTGTCATCAAGCATGTGGGGTTGCCGGAGTCCGTCGCGATGGTGGCGGACAGTTTGAATCTGACGGTCGAGGAAATTACCGAGACAATTGAGCCGGTCGTCGCCGATGCTTTCGTGCAGACGGAATTTTTGACCGTGCAAGCCGGCCAGGTCGCCGGCGTGCATCAGATTGCGCGCGGCCTGCGCGGCGGGCAGGAGATTATCTACCTGGAGTTGCAAATGTATGTCGGCGCAAAATCTCCCGCGGACACCCTGGAATTGCGCGGTTCGCCGAACATTTCGCTGGTGATCCCCGGAGGTTCGCCAGGAGACATCGCCACCGCTTCGGTGGTCGTCAACACGATTCCGGCAATTCTTGATGCGCCGGCGGGATTGCGCACCGCGCGTGATTTGCCGATTGGCTTTTTTTCGCCCGACGCCCGGCCGTAGGCAGGATGATCGTCCAGCCGGAAGTACTGAAATCAAGTTTTACTCCAAAATTTGAGCACCCCGGAATAGTCGAGATCTTCTTTCGCAGCTTCCTTCACGTGCGCGTAGGTTGCGCGGGCCGCTGCGGTCGCCGGAAGTGTGACGCCCAGTTGCTTCGCGAGCTCTAGAGCCAGCGTCAGATCTTTCAACATCAATCGCAATGGAAAGCTGGGCGTGTAATCGTGTTTCAGAAAGTTTTGCGCCTTCACATCCAGCACGCCGGAGCGCGCCATGGTCGATTGCAGCACTTCCACCAGTTTTTCCCCGGACAGTCCAGCAGCGGTGACCAGGCTCAGGGCTTCGGCCAGCGCTTCCACCTGCAAGGCCAGGATGGTGTTCATGGCCAGCTTGATGGTTTGTCCCGCGCCATTCGGACCCAGGTGAAACCATTTTTTGCCCATCACCCCGAGCACTGGTTCCGCTTCCTTGACGGTTTCTGCGTCGCCGCCGATCATAAATACCAGCTCACCCTTTTTTGCGCCCCAATCCCCGCCCGTAACCGGCGCGTCGAGAAAACGCACATTTTGCTTAACGCAGGCATCGGCGATTTTTCGCGCAAGCTCGGGAGAAACGGTGCTCGAGTCCATATAGATGGAACCAGGTCGCAAGGCTGCCAGCGCCCCAGATTGCGCGCCGCCCTTTCCCCACAAAACTTCCTCGAGCGCCGGAGGGTCACTGACAATGGTAATCAGGAAATCGCAATTCGCGGCGGCTTCACGCGGAGATTGTGCCAGTTTCGCGCCCGCTCCGACCACTTCCTCAGCGCGCGACGCGGTGCGGTTCCAGACCGTCACGCCATAGCCGGCCTTTAAGAGGTTCATGGCCATGGGTTTGCCCATCAGGCCAAGGCCGATAAATCCGATGGAAGATTTCATCTGCGTAACTCCCGGTACAGGATCGAGTGTGCGATCGGGCTCAATTGTATCGGAAATTCATTCCGGTAGCGGCGCAGGCCGCAGGCCAGAACGGTTAAATCGGAGGTAGGTCGTTTTATAGGCTGTGGGTGGGCTTGCTGAACGGTGTAAGGACGGGACTTATTCCCGCGCCGGCTGCTGCGCTGGAAAATAACTTTTCGGATGCTGCGGTGCCGCGCACGGCGGGGTCCGGCGCCGGGGTCGCTTCTTCGGTATTTGCATGCTCGCGCGGCTCCCCGGAATCGTCCGAAGACGTTGGTGGTTCCGAATCCTCGACGTTTGTTAGGGCGATTTTCACCAGGAATTGGTAAGGAATTTCCCACCGGAAATGACGGTGCTGACCACGTTGCTCAAAGGACTCCTCCAGAAAGATGGAACGGCCAGAATCCGCCACGAAAACCCCGGAGGCGGGAAGAAGCGTATCGCTGGCGCGGTATTGCACTTCGACTCTGCGGCCCAGAAACGAGGAGTAACGTGCCATGCCATTTCCAGTCTCCAGGCCGGTAGTAACAGCGTCAATAGTACGGAAGATTCTTTGCAGGCAAACTCATGTGGAAAACCGAAGGAAATCCTTATCGAGGCGGTATATCTCGTCAGGTAAGTGCACTAGATTGGGTTTGCCCCTGAGGGAAGCGGGTTTGGACACATCGCGGAGTCTGGCGATCAGCGGGCCAGGTCGGCTAGTACGGCTTCTGCGGAGCGGCGGCCGCTGAGCATAGCGCCGTTAATGGAGGCGTTGTCACAGTGGTCTCCGCTGACGTAGATGCCCGGGCGGATGCGGACGGGGCGCTGCGGCGGCTCCAGCGCGCCGGGAACTTGCTGCGGCTGCGCGTGCGGAATGCGGTAGCTCTTCAGAAAACGCCAGGAGCGTGCCACCGGACCGAACCAGTTTTTCATTTGCGCGATGATAAAACCGCCGAGCTGGACGTCAGTAAGCTGCTGAATCCCGAGGACGGAGATGGAGATCAAGTGTTTGCCAGCCGGTGCGTAGGATGGCGCGACTTGCGTCATCACCGCAAAATTGTTGACGGGACCCGCGCCGTCACCATTGAGAACGAGCAGCGGGTGCGGGACGGGAGATTCGTCGGCCGCGTAATAGAAACAGGTCACGCTACGCGAAGCAGGTTCAGCTTCACCAACGAGATGCGCGGCGGCGGGCCCGTCAGCCGCGATAACGATGGCCCGTGCTTGCAGCGTTTCGCCGCCTTGCAGGGTGATTTCATTTGCGTGCAAGGATTCTGCTTTGCAATTGAGACGGATGGTATCCGACGGTAAGTTTGCCGCAAGTTGCGCAGGAATCGCGCCCATGCCACGCGCAGGAATCGCAGTGTCCCCTTCGGAGAGCATTTTGAAAACAAATTCAAACATACGGCTGGAAGACTTGAGTTCGCCGTCGAGAAGAATGCCCCCGATGAAGGGACGGAAGAAGCGGTGGATCATTTCCGAAGAAAAACCTTCGGCGACGAGATCGTCTTTGGTGGAGCGGTCGGGGCGCCTGAAGAGTTGTTCGATCGAATTGCGCTGGAGGCGCGCGCGCAAACGCGCGATGCGGAATTTGTCGGCAAGCGTGCCGAAATCGGAACGCAAGGCGACACGCCACATTCCCGGCGTGCGCCATGGGTCAACGAGCCGATTCATTCGCCCGGCGAACCAGGAGAACGCGCCGGGCGAGAAGCCTTTTAGATTAAGCTGAGCATAATCCAGGGCTTTCTTGGCTTCGGGATACGCGGTGAGCAAAACCTGAAAGCCGCGATCCAGCAAAAACCCATCGACTTCGTCGGTGCGCACGCGGCCGCCGACGCCATCGGATGCTTCGATGATTTGAAAGCTGACGCCGGCCTCGGCAAGGCGGCGTGCACAACACAAACCAGCTAGACCTGCGCCGATGATCAAGACGTCCGGACTGGGCGACATGCTTTGCGATTTTCCCCCCGAAATTCATTACGCGCTGGACTCGTTAACCCTAAAATTCGTGGTGCGTTGCGAATGCAACATGCTGAGGCATCGCAGCAACGTTCTGCAAGTAAAAGGTTGTGCAAGTGAAAGTTGGCAGCCACGTAGTTCGCGTCTGTCATCCGACAAAGCGCGGACGCAGGCGCCGGGATAGTAGCGGAGTAGGAGGTGCGCGGCGCATTTGCTATTCTCGGCGAACCGATGAATTTGCGCGACAACGTGAACAAACAAGCGGACGGTTTGCCGCCGACGGCAAATGCGCCGAAGGAGGCGCTCGAACGCGGGCTGGGATTGAAGGAAGCCGTGGCGCTGAACATGATCGAGATTGTCGGTATTGGGCCGTTTGTGGTCAGCGCAATCGTGATTCGGCAGATGGGCGGTCCGCAATGTTTGCTGGCGTGGCTGGCCGGGGCGTTCCTGGCGACGCTCGATGGTTTCGTTTGGTCGGAGCTTGGCGCGGCGATGCCCAAGGCCGGTGGAACCTACGTTTTCTTGCGGGAAGCATACGGTCCGGCAAAGTGGGGGCGGCTGATGTCGTTTTTGTTCGTGTGGCAAACGTTCGTGCAGGCGCCCCTCTCGGTGTCTTCAGCGGCCATTGGATTTGCGCGCTACGCCGGATACCTGCATCCGCTGACGTGGTGGCAGGCGAAAATCGTTTCCGGCGGCCTGGTGATTTTGCTGGTGGTGTTGTTGTACCGGCGCATCACCACCATCGGTAAAATTTCTGTACTGCTCTGGACCGGCGTGATCGCCACCATGCTCTGGCTGATCTGGGGCGGCGTGACGCATTTTGATGCGCGAAAGGCTTTCGACTTCCCGCCGGGAGCGTTTCATTTGTCCTGGGTGTTTTTCGGGGCGCTGGGCGCGGCCACGGTGAACACCATTTACAGTTATTGGGGCTACTACAATATCTGTCATCTGGGCGGAGAGATTCGCGATCCGGAGCGAAATATACCGCGCGGAATTTTCCTTTCGATCATCGGAATCACCGCGCTGTATCTGGCGATGCAGACCAGCATCCTGGGGGTGTTGCCGTGGCGCGAGGCGCAGTATTCGCCGTTTATCGTGAGTACGTTTGTCGAAAAACTCTACGGTTCATCCGCCGCGCATTTTGTCACTTGGATGGTCTTGTGGATCGCGCTGGCGTCGATTTTTTCGCTGCTTCTCGGCTATTCGCGCGTGCCATATTCGGCGGCGCTGGACGGAAATTTCTTTGCGGTATTTGGCAAACTACATCCCACCAAAAAGTTTCCGCATGTTTCGCTGCTGGTTCTTGGCGGACTGGCTTTTCTGTTTAGCATTCTGTTTCGGCTGGAAACGGTGATCGCCACGATTCTGGCGATGCGCCTACTGGTGCAATTCATCGGGCAGGCCGTTGGTGTAATGCTCTTGCATCGGCGCTGGCCGGCCGAGCGCTTTCCATTCAAGATGTGGTTGTATCCCTTGCCGGCAGTGCTGACGATGATGGGATGGGCGGCGCTGTTTTGGTACACGGGTCCGGCGCGCAAGTGGGGCCTGCTGGGAATTTCGCTGGGGACTCTGGCATTTTTGGTTCGCGCGAGAGAAGTGCGAGAATGGCCATTCGCCCCGGCGAGCATCACGGCGACTTCGGAGGTAGTGTGAAGCGTTTCGTTCTGGCCCTGGTTTCAACGATCACGATCGTAAGCGCCGCGGCATTTTCCCCGCGTGCTAAGGCGCAATTTCCTTCGGCTCCCGGCACCGGTCCGGGACTGGCGGAAACCATTGAAGCGATCGACAGCACCGACGTCACCACGCGCATCCTGTACATCACGGCGCATCCGGACGACGAATCCGCCGCGATCCTCACGTATTTGGCGCGCGGGCTGCACGCGGATGTGACGTTGCTCTCGCTCACGCGCGGCGAAGGGGGGCAAAACGCGCTCGGGCCGGAGCAGGCGCCGCAACTCGGGTTGATTCGCACACAAGAATTACTGGCAGCCACGCGCGGCTACGGCGTGAAATTGTATTTCACGCGCGCAAAGGATTTTGGCTATTCCAAGACGGCCGAAGAAACAGAAACAATTTGGGGCGATCAAGTTGTCGAAGATATGGTGCGGGTGATCCGCACCGTGCGCCCAAATATCGTGATCAACAATTTGATCGGCGGACACGGTCACCATGTCGCGGCTGGTCTTCTGACGCCGAAGGCCGTGCAACTCGCGGCCGATCCGAACGCCTATCCGCATTTGGGCGAAGATATGGATGGGCTCGCTCTCGCGGCCTGGGGCGGCGGCACAAGCGAACTAAAAATCTTGAATGTGGATCGCGGCGGACGCAAGCCGAACACCTATGTGGTGCCGGTGGATGAAATTTCGCCGCTGTACGGAAAAAGTTACCGGGAAATCGGGCTGGATGCATTCGCAAATCATCACACCCAGGGGATTACGAATTTCTTGAATTCGCCATTTTTGTTGCAAACGCTGGCTCTGGTGGCGGAGTCGGGCGAACCATTCGATCCGAAAATACTGAGGGTGACGCTCGAAGAATGGTCCAAAGCTCACAGCGGTCCGTGGAGCGCGGCAATTCCCGAAGTGACCAGACAGATCCATGCGGCGCGGGTGGCGGCGCTGTCTTTGGACTGGGTGACGGCGGCGAAAAGTATAGCCAGCGCGCGAATGACTCTAGGCGCAACGTTTCCCGGGTCAGACCTGCGGGAAAAAGCAAATTCTCCCGCGACTGACGGGATCGAAGCCTTGGGTAACGCGATCGCGATCTCTAAAACGGTAAAACGGCTGGATCGCGCGTTGGCGCTTGCGGCCGGGCTACAATTGACGGCCGATGCGGACCGCAGCGAGCTGGTGACGGGCGAAGAAGTGCTTATCAAGACGAAAGCGCGATGCCGACCCGAAATTCACTGTGAATTTGGCCACAACAAGCTGGAGGGAAGTTCCCCGAACGCACCAGCCGTGATCGTGGAAACCAAACGGACGCAGGACGCACCGGAGCAAGCGGAAATCACTGCCGCAGTGCGGCAAGCGCCCCCGGACAATCCGGCGGCCGCGATACTGCCGGTACCCCCGCCGCTCGCAATCATCGATCAACCTGTCACGATATTGGGGTCCGAAGTGAATTTTGATCAGCCGGTGACACACATCGCGGCGAACACTACGAAGGCCGAACGTGTGCCGCTGCGAGTGGTGCCGGCGTACACCCTGGCAGTCGAACCGAAACAAGCGATCGACATTTTGTCCAGGCCGCAGAAACCCTTCGATGTGCTGTTGCGCGTACATTCGTACGCGACACAGCCAGGAAAGGTCAGCGTGGGTCTAGACATTCCCCGAGGCTGGACCAGCAGCGCGCCAGCAACCTTGGAATTTGCCGGCGCCGGCGATCAATATGCGAAGCTAATCGCGTCGCCGCCAGGAAAAATTGCCGCCGGAAATTATACGGTTGCTGCGTATGCACGGCGGGACGGAGACACATTCACGACATCCCTCGAACCGCTGGTTTCCATGCCCTCGCTGTTGTGGAGTTCTCCAGCGGAATGCGTGGTGCACGCGTTTGACGTGAACGTGCCCAGCGATCTCATGATCGGATACATCTCCGCGGAGAGCGAACCTGTCCCCGAAGCGCTGTCGCGGCTGGGGATTCACGTGCAAGATCTGGACGCGCAGGCGCTGAATTTTAGCGACTTGAGCAAATACGACGCGATTGTGGTGGGTGTTCGCGCTTACGAATTGCGCCCGGAACTTTCCGGCGCGAACCAGCGGCTCCTGCAATATGTGTCGGATGGCGGGACGCTGGTGGTGGAATACCAGCGCGATTTCGCCTGGGACAAATTTCAGTATGCGCCGTATCCCGCGAAGATCGATCCCGGCAAGGCCGGCGCACCTTTGCCGCGGATCACGGATGAAAACGCCGCAGTGACATTTTTACAACCGAACGATTCCTTGCTGAATACTCCGAATAAAATTACGCAAAGCGATTTTGCCGGCTGGGTGCAGGAGCGGGGCTTGTATTTCTGGAGCCAAATCGACGCGAAATATACGCCGCTCCTGGCAATGCACGATCCTGGCGAACCGGATTTGAATGGCGGCTTGGTTTACGCGCGCTACGGGAAAGGCATGTACATTTACACCGGGCTGGCATTCTTTCGACAACTTCCGGAGGGCGTGCCGGGCGCGTATCGGCTGTTTGTAAACTTGCTCAGCGCCACACGCAGCGAAGCACGCCCGAAATGAGCGGAGTTGCGGAAGGAAACCTGCGAGTGAGATTTCCTGCGCATTGTGCTGGAGATGTTATCCTCCCTGCGAAGGAGTAGAAGCACATGATGCGCGTTTTGGTGAACAGTACAAATATACTGGGTGTGCGGCGGAGCGGAATGTTGTGGCTCGCGCTGCTGTTGCTGCTGATCGCGGCGACGCCGGCGGCGGCGCAAAAAAAGAAAAAGGACGCTCCGCCTCCCGACAACGCGACGTTGCCATTACCGGATCAACAGCAGGTGGATTTCGTGATCTCCGAGATGCTCGGCGCCTGGCAGCTGGGCGATATCGAAAAGATGCACAAGGATTACGCCGAGGATGTGGTGGTGGTAAACGGGATTTACGCGCCACCGGTGATAGGGTGGACAAATTACCTCGCGACTTACCAGCAGCAACGCGCGCGCATGCAACGCGTGCGGCTGGACCGCATGAACAGCTACGTCAAGGTGGACGGCAACGTGGCCTGGGCCTGTTACCAGTGGGATTTTTCCGCGCTGGTGGACGGCCAGATGTCCACGGCGCAAGGCCAGACCAGCCTGGTGTTAGAAAAACGAGAGGCGCATTGGGTCATTGTTTTGAATCATACCTCGCTGGCGCAAGGCGCACCGAAGGCAGCGGACCCCGCGAACGCACCGAAGGCGGAAGCTCAACCGACCGACAAACCTTCGACACAGCAGTAGATACACCCGCAACTCATCAAAAGAAAAACTTGGAGACAAATCGATCGTGGAAGCGCAGCCTTAAAAGTGCTTCAGCCCCTGATATACGTACATCCCGACAATCAGCAGCAGCAATCCACCGGAGGCGATACCGGTAGTCAGGATAGGACGCGCCAACCTCGTAATTTTGGCGATTAGTTCGCGCTGTTCGCGAGCCATATAGTCCTCGCCCTTGCTGAGAAAAATCTGGTCGTCTTCGTGACTGGTAAGCAGCGTACGCCAAATCATCAAGGCCATGAAAACGACGGTGATGACTGCCCAGGCTACCGCCAGATAAAGCATTGGCCCGGTGAACACAGATTCCCAGGATTCCATGGTGACCTCCCGATGCGAGCGGTTCGCGATGCCATGATCGTCAGCGGATCTTACCGAACGTAAGGTTGCCGGGACGCAGGCAAGGAAAACCGAACCGTTGGGGCGATTATAGCACCATAAATTTGAGATTTCACTACTGGTCATCGGAAAAACGAATGTAAGCGCGGGTTCGTGTGGGGGCGTGCAGAGGGCGATTGGCGTTCTACCGGGGCACCCCACATAAGGCTTTCATTCTAAGTGAGGTTAAAGTCTTTTGTTTTGATACACTTCCGCAACTGGGACGTTTCGGGTAACGGCGTCATTAGCCGAGAGCCGCGCCGTGGGGCGGGCTGCGTTGACAAAGGAGCGGAGGCTGGTCACAATGTGGAAGTGCTTTTGCTCTGATCGCCACACGGTCAGAGGCATTGCACCCGGTGCCCAGGTGGCGGAACTGGCAGACGCGCTAGATTCAGGTTCTAGTGGCCGCAAGGTCGTGGAGGTTCGAGTCCTCTCCCGGGCACCAATAAAATCACCGCGGAAATTTTCCACAACAAACACCACAGGGGCGCTGCCTCGCCAGGGATTTGCGGCCCAGAATTAGATTATGGGTGCGAGTCCGTCTGATGCGGCTGCATGAGAACTCCCCGGGGCACACAGGGAAAAAACCCTCGCTCAAGCCCAGTGGCCCGGCGCTCCACGGGACGCACCGAGTTCAGCGCTCGAGAATTTCCTTATAAGCGTTCAGCACGACTTTTTTGGGCTGGCGATCAGGTTAAATATGACCGTGCGGGTGGAATTGCCAAGCACAGCTACCTGAGCCAAGCGCTGCATGCCGTTGCCAAAATCGGCGAAGACGGGAACGAACATGGCGAAATTTTGGTCCACTGCGCTTTGCGTGATTGGGCGCGGATCTTGAAGCGTCGCAACTTCCAGCTATTGACGCAATACTAACCCAGATATCCCGTTGCAGACTAATTGCGGCTGTTTTTGTATTTGTCTTTGTCTTTCTTGTCGCCGACTTCGGCGTAGCGCTTATCGAGGGCGGCTTTGCTGAAAAAGGCGGGGGTTAAGCCCGTATTGTATTGGCAAGCGGAGTAGAAGGCTTGGTAGAAGCGGTGGCCATCGCGTTCGCGAGAGATTTGGAGCGGGGTCATGACACCACCGAGGCGCTGATAATTGGTAAAGATGGTGGTTTCTTTGCTGCGTTGATTGAAGTTGGGATCGACGGTGGTGATTACGCTGCGAACCAAGAGATGCGAAGAGCGCTCGATGGCGAGGCGTTGGGAGCGCTCGGCCTCAGGGTCGCTGAATTCCACCCAGTCGACCTCTTTCATGTCCACCAAATCCATGCCGCCATAGCGCAAATTTAAATCTTTGTCGTTGAGATGGAAGCGCAGGATATTGTCGACATTGCGCTTTACAGCATCCTGAAAATCCGCGACGGATGGCGCGGGCTCTTCGCTAACGCCGCTGCGATCCATGGTCCAGCCTTCTTCGCCGCTGTAGGCGTCGATGATATTGCCCTTTTTCGAGTAGTCGATGCGGTGTTTGTCCGGATACAGCCAGTAATCTTTGAACTCGATATAGCCGGTGAGCTCGCCATTGTGGCCGAAATTGGCCCGGCGGCCATCACATTCGCGGTCATGCACCTCGGCGTAGGAAGGACCGCCCAGGGCGTCGACTAACTGAGCGAGAATTTGGCGGGCTTTGGCGGCACTTTCCTCCGGCATCATGGTGTCTGGATTCTGCGCCACGGCGCGCCGAGGCAGCCCGGCAGAAACGCACAACAGCAAAGCCGTGGTTACGAGAAGTCTTAGCCGCACAAGACGGAACCCCCGTTTACATTGATGATTTCGCCGGTAATGAAGTTGGCCAGGTCTGACGCGAGAAAGAGGATGGGGCCGGCGATCTCCTCGGCGGTGGCCGCGCGCCCGAGAGGGATTGCCGTTGCGGCCATTTTCTGGCCGCCCTTGGTTTCGAGGACAGGATTGGACATGTCGGTGGCCACCCAACCGGGGGCGACCGAGTTAACCAAGATGCCGTGCGACGCGAGTTCCGTGGCCAAACCTTTGGTCAAGCTGATGATGGCGCCCTTTGAGGCGCCGTAATGCGTGTGAAAGGATTCGCCGCGCTGGCCCGCCGTGGAACTGATGGGAATGATACGACCGGACTTTTGCTTGATCATGTGCGGGACGGCGAAGTGAATGATGGAGTAGACGCTTTTCAAATTGATGCGAATCATCTCGTCCCACTGAGCTTCGGTCATTTTGTCGATGGGCAGGTCCTCCAAATTCCAAACGCCGGCATTGGCAACGAGAATATCCAGGCGTCCCAAGCGGGCGATGGTTTGTTCGACGAGTTTTTTATTGTCGGCATGACGGCCGACGTCGGCCTTGAAGGCTTCCACACGGGTGCCGTGGCGGCCCGCTTCTTTCTCTAGCTCCTTGGCGGCATCCTTAGCTTTGTTGTAATTGAAAATTACGTCCGCGCCCGCCTGCGCGAAGAGCTTCACGGCTGCGGCGCCGATGCCGCGCGAACCGCCAGTGATGAGCGCTGCCTTGCCTGCGAGTGAAATCATTGCGTCCCCCAGAGCAAATGAAACCAAGATTCGCAGCCAGGCACTGTCGGGCCCGGCGATTCCCCGGATTCGGCCCAGTTGGTTCCGTCAGGCCCAATCGCAGATGCGTACTAGCTTGATGGTGAGAGAGCGCCACGCGCGGTGCGCACGGCAGCCACAAAATCCTGAAACAGATGGTGCGAGAAACGATCGTCAGGCATACGTTCCGGGTGCCATTGAACGCCGACGACCCAAGGGCTGTCACCCTGCCATTCAACGGCCTCGACGATGCCGTCTGGAGCGTGCGCCGTGACGCGCAAGTTCCTGCCGGGCCGATCAATGGCCTGATGGTGGCTGGTGTTAATGATGGCGTGCTCGGAGCCGCTCAGGGCGGCCAAACGGCTTCCGGGGACGAGTGCTACCTGGTGCTCGAGATCGCCGGGGTGGGCGGTCGCGGCGAGGTCGGTGTTGCCATGCAGCAGAGCGCCTGGAAGATCGGCAGGTATGTCTTGAATAAGCGTGCCACCGAGAAAGACGTTCAAGGCCTGGCATCCGTAACAAATAGCAAGCACTGGCTTTGCGGCAGCGAGGGCATGCTCCAAGATGGCCGCGTCAGTACGATCGCGATTCTCGTCGACTTCGCCCGTTTTGGGGTGCCGGGCTGCGGCGTAACGAGCGGGATCCACGTCGGAGGGGCTGCCGGGGAGCACGAAAGCGTCGAGTTGGTTCAGTTGGTCAGCGAGCTGCGCTTGCGATTGTTGGAGCGAGATGGCCACAGGATCGGCCCCGGCACGGCGAAGCGAGGCGAAATAGTAGTCCAGCTTTTGGCGCGTACTGGAACGCTCTTCCTGGACGGTGCGCCAGGGGATGCCGACGCGGGGACGCAGGTCGGGGCTATCAGGGGTAACGGTCATGGACAGGAGAATCGTAGCATTGGCGAGCGGAAGCGGCAACCCGGGCCAAAGCTAACCGGCATGAACGATGGAGGCCGATGCGGGCCTGATAACGGCTTCCAGGCAGAACATCGGACGCCGAAAGAAGGCGGGCAGGGCGGCCACTTTTTCGCTGAGAAGCTTAGTGGAACCTGCGTGCAGCGTCACGTGACCCAGCTTGCGGCCGGGGCGCGGCGTTTTGCCGTAGAGGTGGAGATGCGCGCCGGGAATGGCGAGGATTTCGGCGGGGTCGGGAACCTCGCCGATCAGATTCAGCATGGCAGAATGCCCGGTGGTAGCCGTGGAGCCGAGCGGATAGCCGCAGATGGCGCGGAGGTGATTCTCAAACTGGCTGGTAACCGCGCCTTCAATGGTCCAGTGACCGGAATTGTGGACGCGCGGAGCCATCTCGTTGGCCAGGAGCTGGCCTTCGTATTCGAACAGTTCGATGGCGAGGACGCCGACGTAGTCCAGGGCTTCGAGGACACGGCGGGCAGCGTCTTCGGCGGCGAGGCGTGTGGAGTTTTCGAGATGCGGCGCGGGCGCCAGTGAAAGCCGCAGGATGCCTTCACGATGGTGATTTTCGACCGGCGGGTAAAAGATGATTTCCCCGGAACGCGAACGCACGGAAATTATGGACAGTTCGCGAGAGAACGGGACGAAGCGCTCAAGCACGAAAGGCGCCTCGTGAGACTGTGTTGCAGGGGCACGGGGCTCAGGCGTGCTAGGGGCGAGCGAGTGCGTCGCGGCTGAAGCTTGTGCTACGGGCGCAAGGTGCGCGGGCATTTCGGCGCCGGCACGATCGAGATCCGCAGTCTGGCGGAGCAACCACTGGCCTTTGCCGTCGTAGCCCATGCGACAGGTCTTGAGCACGGCGGGGAAGCCAAGTTTGCGAACGGCGGCGTGCAAGTCCGCCACATTTTTCACGGGCAGGAATTCTGGTGTGGCGATTCCCACCTTGCGAAAAAGATTTTTTTCGTTGAGGCGATCTTGCGCGACTTCCAGAGCCATGGGAGGAGGAAAAACAGAGACGCGCTGCGCGAGGGTCTTCACAGCGGTAGCCGGCACGTTTTCAAATTCATAGGTGACGAGGTCCAGACCATTGACGAAGCGATCAAGCGCGTCCGCGTTGGTGAAATCGGCGTTGACGCGCAGGGCGATGCGACCCACAGGCGCTTCTGGGGAAGGATCGAGGAAGCGGAATTGCAGTCCCAGCGGATAGCCGGCGAGCGCAAGCATGTAACCGAGCTGGCCGCCGCCGAGGATACCGACGTTCACGCGGATTTCCTTTTCTTGGTTAGAGCCGCGGGACGAGAGGGATCGAAAGCGGCCAAAACCTTCCTGGTTTGCGACGCACGAAATTGCCGCAGCGCTTCGCGGACGCGCGGATATTTTGCGCCAAGAATTGCGGCGGCCAGCAGCGCGGAATTGATGGCTCCGGCTTTTCCGATAGCCAGGGTGCCAACTGGAATGCCTGCGGGCATTTGCGCGATGGACAGCAGTGAGTCGAGGCCTTTTAGCGCCTTCGATTCGACGGGAACACCCAGGACGGGAAGCACGGTCTTGGAAGCGGCCATGCCCGGAAGATGAGCAGCGCCGCCTGCGCCGGCGATTAGCACTTCGATGCCGCGGGATTCCGCAGTGGACGCATAAGTGAATAGCAAATCGGGCGTGCGATGAGCGGAGACAACGCGTGTTTCATGTGGAATATTTAGCGTGGCGAGGGTTACGGAGGCGTGTTGCATGGTTTCCCAGTCCGAGGTCGAGCCCATAATGATGCCAACCAAAGGCTTGGGAGCTGGCGACTGCGATTTTCGCGACGTTTTTGCAGCCAACTTGAGTCCTCGCTGACAGGAGCATCCTATGTCGCGCCCCGCGATCGAAATAGGTGAATCACGCGCCAAAAGATTTGCGACGGCTAGAGACACGCAAGGCGAACATCTCATTTTAATCGCAGTCGGGCATTTGTACGCGATTTTTCCAGTGGTGGCGAAGCTGCCCGACAAGATAGAGCGAGCCGGTAATGAAGATGGCGTCGTTCGGAGCGGAATGCGCCAGCGCGTAGTCCAGAGCTTTTTCGGCGTCGTCGATTACGAGCGAGCTTGCCGCATGGTGAGCAGCGATTTCCGCAAGTTGCGAGGCGGAGATGGCACGAGGGTTGCGCGGCTCAGTGAAGATTACTTCTGTGGCGAATGGAAAGAGGATTCCAGCGATTTCGTCGACGGCTTTATCGCGCATGGCGCCGAAAACCAAGCGAATATTTTTCCCAGCGAAATTCTCGCGCAGAAATGCGGCGAGTTCCCGGGCGGCAGAAGGGTTATGAGCGCCGTCAAGGTAAACGCCGGGTTCGGAAGCAACCTTCTCGATGCGACCGGGCCAGGTGGCGGCGGCGATGCCCGTTATGATGGCGCTATCGGGAATGCGCAATCCACTGGAGGCTGAAAGACGGGCGGCGGCCAAAGCATTCACCGCGTTGTGAATTTGAAAGCGGCCGGGAAGGCGCGGGGCGATTTCCGCGGACCAGCCCGAAGAGAGTTCCGTAACTTGGGCAATTAGCGATCCTCCAGCGGTCGAAAGCGGAGCGACGCGGTACTCGACCGCGGTGTCAACAATCGGGCACTGCAGCTGCCCGGCTCGCTCAAGAATTACGCGATGCGCCTCGGGGGACTGTTGTGCGGCGATGACAAGCGGGACGCCGGGCTTGATGATACCGGCTTTTTCAGCGGCAATTTGTTCAAATGAATGGCCGAGAAAATTTTCATGGTCGAAGGCAATGTGCGTAATGATGGTGATGACAGGAGCGAGAATATTGGTGGCGTCGAGGCGCCCTCCTAAGCCAACTTCGAAAATTCCGAATTCCACGCGCTTTACGGCGAAAACCGCAAATGCCATGGCGGTTACGCACTCGAAATAGGTGGGATGAGCCCGTAATTTGCCTTCGGCCAGCAAGCCTTCGATCAATTCAGAAATATCTGTCAAGGCGGCGGCGAATTCGTCGTCACTGATATCCACGCCGTTTACGCGGATGCGTTCATTGATTTTTTCAAGGTGCGGAGAGGTGTTCAGGCCAGTGCGAAAGCCAGCATGGCGCAGGATAGATTCGAGAAACGCGGCGGTGGAACCTTTTCCGTTGGTTCCGGCGATGTGGGCGCTGGGATAGGAGCGCTCGGGATGATCCAGACGCTCGGCGAGAACATGCATATTTTCAAGATTGAACTTGGCGGCAGCCGCCTGCGTTGGCGCGGCGAGTTCGCGACCGAGAGAGAGAAGATAGCGGACTGCGGCGTCGTAGTTCATCTGCGCAGAAGTTTTCAGTTGGGTGGCCGCGTGCCAGAAGGCTTTCGCCAAGCCTAGGTAAGCAACAGGTCGAGCGAGCTGGCGATAAAAGCTTTCAACTCTTTGCGCGGCACGACGGCATCGAGAAAACCATGTTCCAGCAAGAATTCACTGCGCTGAAAGCCTTCGGGCAATTTCTGGCGAATGGTCTGCTCAATCACGCGCGGCCCAGCAAATCCAATCAAGGCCCCGGGTTCAGCGATGTTGAGGTCGCCCAGCATGGCAAAGCTGGCGGTAACACCGCCGGTGGTGGGATCGGTCAGCAAGGAAATGAAAGGCAGTTTGGCTTCATCGAAACGCGCCAGAGCAGCGGAAACTTTTGCCAGTTGCATCAGGCTGATGGTGCCTTCCATCATGCGCGCGCCGCCAGAGCAGGAAATGGCGATGAATGGCTGGCGTGTTTCGAGCGCGAGCTCGATGCCACGGGTAACCTTTTCGCCGACCACCGCACCCATGGAGCCGCCGATAAATCCAAATTCCATCGCGCACATCACCACCGGCCGGCCGTTCAACTGGCCTTCCGCCGTGATGATGGCATCGTTCATCCCGAGCTTTTTTTGCGCGTCTTTAATACGCTTGGCGTAGGGCTTCAAATCCACAAATTTCAGCGGATCGGTGGAGATCATCCCCGCGTCGTGTTCGGTCCAGCGCCCGTCGAGCAGCATTTCCAGGCGCTGCTGTGCGGACATCTTGAAGTGGAACTGGCACTTGGGGCAGACAAAGAAGTTTTCTTCGAGGTCTTTGCGAAACACGATGGTGCGGCAGGAATCGCACTTGATCCACAAGCCTTCCGTGCGTACCCGCCGATCTTCCGGCGCGGTGGCCTGCTCAATCGATTTTTTTTCGCGCTTAAACCAAGCCATAGAGTTTTTTTTGCTGTTCAGTGGCGCAGAGACACTGCTTAGTAGTCGATTCCCCGCTGCGCCAGTATACCCTTCGTATACGGGTGTTTCACCTCGCGCATCTCCGTCACTAAATCCGCTATCTCCATGATCTTCGCGTGCGCGTTGCGCCCGGTACAAATCACATGAACGCCCTCCGGCCGATTTTTCAAAGCCTCCGCAACACCGTCCGCATCCAGCATGCGATAGCTGATGGTGTAATTGATTTCGTCGAGGATCACCAGGTCGTACTTCCCGCCATAGATGGCGTCACGCCCCGCCTGCCAGCATTCCTCAGCCAGTTTGATGTCCTGGGGATCAGTTTCCGCCCCACCAATTTTGACAAAACCGCGGCCCATGGGCCGAATCTCAAATTTGTCGTCGCCGAGCATTTTGGCTGCGTCCAGCTCACCATAGTGCCACGAGCCTTTGATGAACTGCACCATCAGCACGCGCAGACCCTGACCCACCGCGCGGAATGCCGTCCCCAGCGCACAGGTCGTCTTCCCCTTTCCCGGCCCGGTATAGACGATCAGTAGTCCTTTTTGTTCCGGCATAGTTTGTAGCCCGATGAGCGTCAAAGGGCGCGGACAAAACAACTCAGTGTGGGGAGTTGAACCGAAAACGTCAAGTTGGGAAGAACACTCGCACGGAATAAGGCGCGTTGCGTTCCGCTGGGATCAGGCCAGCTCGAGCCGCTTGACAAATTCCGCGGCGATGGCGGCGATGCGTTCCTGGGTGATGTGACTCAGCGGGGTATTCGGCTGCGCATGAGTATCGCGCAGAACAATCCACAAACCTGGCCGGTACACATCGTCGTCTCCGGGACAGATCGCGCCGGTTAATTGTGCCAACTCGAGGGGCGGAAGGGTCTGCGACGTGAAATCGAGGCCGGTATGCTCTGGCAAAGTGGCGATGTTTGGGGGATTTGCGAGTAAATCGAGAAGCACACCGCGCGCGTCATCGACCAAATCGCGGAAACCCTGCGAAACGAGCACGGCGTCGACGTCGCGGGGCGTGGGCTGCTCAAGTTGTTCGAGATCGTAGTCCGGCAACGGCTTGGCCAGCGGGATTTCGATGGACGCCGACGGTCTGCGTTCGTCTGGTGAAATGCGGATGGACATAGGCTCTACGTTTGTACACCAGGCGCGCTATTTGGGATAGGGGCTGCCTGACAGAATGGCGAACGCGCGATAGAGTTGCTCAACGAGCATAACGCGGGCAAGCTCGTGAGAAAATGTCATGGCGCTGAGCGATATTTTTTGGTGCGCCCGTTTGCGGAGGTTATCGGGAAAACCATCTGCGTCGCCGCAAAGAAAAATAAGTTCGCGCAAGCCACGGTCGCGGTGCTCCGCAAGCCATTTGGCAAAATGCTCAGAATCGAGATTTTTCCCTGCGGCATCCAGGAGCACGACTGCGGCGGCACGGTCCGCGTCCAGTTTCTTAAGCGCGGTCTCCGGATTACGCGCTTCCAGAATTTCGGTGACCGCATGATGGCTGATGCGTTTGACGTAATCGTCGAGCACCTCGCGCATTTCGGGACGCCGGGTTTTGCCCAGCATGAGCAGGCAGATACGCATCACAGCTAGTGTATTTCAAAACCACCGGGCACGACGCCTCCAGCCGGGTTGATCGCGGACGTTTGCTCCGTTGACATAGGCGGCCGGGCTTGCGAAAGAAACTACTTCAGGCCGTATTTCTTGCGCTTCTCGAGCAGTGTTTTACGGCTGATGCCCAGAATTTCCGATGATCGTGTGATCTGGTAATGCGTGGCCTCGAGAGTTGCGGCAATGGCGTTGCGCTCTATTTCTTCCAGCGAGAGCAGCCCCGCTCCCGAATGCGAAGCTCCTCCCGCCGCTGCGCGAATATTTTCCGGAAAATCGGCCGGTTCGAGAGGCATCGTGCCGCTCGCAGTTTCCTGGCTTGTGCCGGCGCCCATGCGGGACGGGCGTGAAAAAACGACGGCTCGTTCGAGCGCGTTGCGCAGTTCGCGAATGTTTCCCGGCCACTGGTAGGCGGTAAGCATGTGGCGCGAACTCTCGCTGAGGACGACGTTCGTGCGCCCGTGGACCACGCGGATGACGTGCAACAGGTGCTCGGCCAGCGGCAGGATATCGGCGCGACGTTCGCGCAGGGGAGGAACGGCGAGCGTGAGGACGTTCAACCGAAAGTAAAGGTCTTCGCGAAAAGTGCCGTTTCTCACGGCGGCGGGAAGATCCACGTTAGTCAGCGCTATGATACGCGCGGAAATGTGCAGCGTTTCGGTGCCGCCCAGGCGCTCGAAGGACCGCTCCTGCAAGAGGCGCAATATTTTTCCCTGCGCTTCCGGCGAAAGCGCGGCAACCTCATCGAGAACGATGGTGCCCGCGCCGCCCATCTCCAACCTGCCGAGCTTGCGCTCGACCGCGCCGGTGAAAGATCCGCGTTCGTGACCAAACAATTCGCTCTCGACCAAGTGCGGCGGCAAACTAGCGCAGTCGATCTTTAAAAAGGGAGCGTCGCGGCGCGGGCCGATTTCATGAATCAAGCGCGCGAGATGATCTTTGCCGGTTCCGCTTTCGCCGACGATGAGCAGGGTAGTGGCGGTGGGCGCGACTTTTTGCGCCAGTTCAAAGAGACGAAGCGACGCCGGATCCTGAGAGACCCACGGCAATCGCTCCGAAGTCATGGCGCGACGGCGTTGTCCGCAGATTGGATGTCGCCGCCCGGGACATCGGCGAAAGAAGAATCGCCTCGCGGACCTTCGGGTTCATCGGGCAGCACTAATTTCGGAGCGGAGCGCCACAGGCGTTCCAAGTCATAAAAGCGCCGCGCTTGCTCGCCAAAAACGTGAACGATAAAAGCACCGTAATCCAGCAGCGCCCATTCCGCGCTGCCGCGCCCTTCGCGATGCTCCGGCGAACGCTTCAAGTTCTTGTGCAACTGCTCTTCGACTTCGCTGAGGATCGCCTGCACCTGCGGAGTGCTGAAGCCAGTGCAGATCACAAAATATTGCGTGAAGGCGCCGAGTTCCTTGAGATCCAGCACGGTGATGCCCGCTGCTTTTTTGCTTTGTGCGGCTTCAACCGCGAGTCGCACGCCTGGAGGAAGCGATTGTAGTTTCAAGAATAGAGCCTTTGCTTAAGAATATATTCTTCGACGCGCGCCGAAACCAATCCGTGAATGGATTGGCCGCGGTTGGCGCGGCGGCGAATGTCGGTGGCGGAAATCTCGCTGGCGACGTTTTCCAGCAAATACACGGTAGTGCGCCGCAGGTGCGCAACTACTTGCGACGGATGATCGGTTTCCGCATCGCGATTGTCCTTGGGACCCGCCAGCAAATCCGGCGGAATGACCAGGCGGAGCGCCTCGGCACGAATGCCCGGCCGATTGGCGACGATAAAATCGCAAATACCCAGAAGCGCTTCGTACTCTTTCCACATGGGAATATCGAGAAACGCATCGGCGCCAATGATAAAAAAAACCCGGTCGCCGGAATTATTGTTGACATGGCGAAAATAGCGAACGGTATCCACGGAATAATGTAACTGTGTGCCGCTGAAATCCTCACCCGCTTCGGCAAGCGACGGAACAAAGTGCGGATGTTCGCTGCAGGCCAGCGAAACCATCGCGAAGCGGTGAGGGAAAGGCGCCAGGTGCTGTTTCAATTTGTGCGGAGGACGGCTGGCGGCAATAAAATTCATCTCGTCAAAATTAAACCGGCGGTCTGCCGCGCGCGCGACGCCGAGATGTCCGTTGTGGATGGGGTCGAACGAGCCGCCGAAAAGCGCGATGCGGCGGGGCTGCGTTTTGGCCGCGGTACGATGCGCCTGCGCGGTGGTCAATGCGCCTCCTGAGAGGGTTGTGAAGCGACGTTGGTATCTTCGGCGGAGTCGTCAGCTAAGTCCAGAGCGGAATCTAGCGCGCGAGGAATCTTGTCCAGCGCGTCGGCGATAGAACGGATCAGATCGCGCACACCTTCGCCGGTCGCGGCGGAGATGGCATGAAACTCCAAGTCGTGCGCAACGCAAAACTTCCGTAATTCTTCCAGCCGGGTACGATCCGTGGTGGCATCAAGTTTAGTAGCCGCGACGATGACAGGTTTTTCCGCCAGCAGCGAACTGAACGACGACAGCTCGCCGGCAACCACACCGTACGACCGAACCGGATCCGCATCGGTGCCGTCACTTGTGTCAATCAAATGCACCAGCAGACGAGTGCGCTCGACATGCCGAAGAAATCGAATGCCCAGCCCGTGGCCGAGATGCGCCCCTTCGATCAAACCGGGCAAATCCGCAACCACGAAGCTGCGGCCAATCTGCGCGCCTTCTTTGCCGTCCGCGTTCACAACGCCGAGATTCGGTTCCAGCGTGGTAAAGGGATAATTGGCGATTTTTGGGCGAGCGGCGGAAATTACGGAAATGAGTGTGGACTTTCCGGCATTGGGAAAACCTACGAGTCCAACGTCCGCAAGCAGCTTCAGTTCAAATCGCAGATGACGTTCTTCGCCGGGAAAACCCTCTTCGTGTTCGCGCGGGGCCTGGTGCCAGGGTTTGGCGAAATTCTGATTGCCGCGCCCGCCGCGTCCGCCGTGCGCCACAAGCACACGCTGACCGGCTGTCACCAGATCCGCCAAAATTCGGCTGTGTTCGTCGAAGACCAGAGTGCCAACGGGAACTTGCAAAATCATATCCGAACCGGAATGGCCGGTGCAGTTGGAACCTTCTCCGTGGCGCCCGCGCTCCGCCTTGAATTCACGGTTGTAGCGATAGCGCAGCAAAGTATTGTCGTTGGGATTGGCTTCAACGAAGATGCTACCGCCGTCGCCGCCGTCCCCGCCGGACGGACCGCCGCGGGGCACGAATTTTTCGCGGCGGAACGCTACACAACCATTGCCGCCGTCGCCGGCCTTCACGGAGATTTTTGCTTCGTCAACAAACACCGATCAACCCCTTTTATTCGGGCAGAGAAACAAAAAGCGGTCCCGGCTAGCCAGAACCGCTGAACAAGATCGGAGACTGCGCACCACATTGGCACTTCCGCCGCGTTTTAGTTCACCGCTGGGCTTGCTTCGGCTTGCTCGTGCGGGGCGACGCTGATGTAGCGGCCATGGCGGCCGCGGTCTGTGAATTTAACGTACCCGGTCACGAGCGCGTACAGCGTGTCGTCCTTGCCTTTGCCTACATTTTCGCCGGCGCGATGCTTCGTGCCGCGCTGCCGGATCAAAATGGTGCCGGCATTGACCAACTGTCCCCCGAAGCGCTTTACGCCCAGGCGCTGACCGTGTGAATCGCGGCCGTTCGTTGAGGAGCCGCCGCCCTTTTTATGTGCCATTGCGCGATCCTTTTATTTGCGATCGCAGGGATAAAGCCTGCGATAAGAATGAGTTACAGCTTAATTTCGCCAACCTTGACGGAGGTATAATTCTGGCGGTGCCCGCGGCGAATCTTGTACTGATTGGTCTTCTTAAACTTCAGAACGATCACCTTCTTGGCGCGATCCTGGGCCACGATGGTACCGGTAACCTTCGCTTTGCTGGCGTCATCGCCATGCAAAATCTTTTTGTCGCCACTGTGCACAGCCAGCACCGAGCCGAAGGTGACGTCTTCACCGACTTTGCCTTCAACCCGCTCGATACGAATGGTGTCGCCCGGCGCGACGCGATACTGCTTTCCTCCGGTCTTTATGACTGCGTACATCATTCCTCCAAAGCTAAACGCAAACTACAATTATACGGTGGGATTGATGTGAGCGTCAATCGCGGAATTTACGTGCCGATACCGCTGCGGAGTGTTTTTCGCGACCCTTCAGGAAGTATAAGCGCGCCCCGCCTCCGGCGATTAGTTTTGTTGCCTGCGGGTTTGCTAGAGCGTCAGCTATACTGCTCGAGTTCTGGGACTTTGAGAGGATGCGCATGCCGATGATCGCGCCTGCGGCCGAGTGGGAAATGCTCGTCCAAAGGATGAAAACTCAGATGCCCGAGGCTTTTGCCTCCGATGGCCGGATTTTGAACTTGATTGAGGGCGAGTGGCGGGAGCCTGGGTTTGGGCGGCACTATGAGTCCGCAGTCGACGGACGCAGTTTGGGGCGCATTCCGATGATCGACCTGGAAACTGCGCGCCGTGCGGTGAAATTTGCCAAATCGGAGTCAGGGGCTTGGGCAGGCCTGGACCTCGATGAACGCCAGCGTCGGGTTACAGAATGCGTCGGCAAATTGCGCGAACACCGCGAGCTGATCGCTCTGCTGTTAATCTGGGAAATTGGCAAGCCCTACGCACAGGCGCTCACGGATATCGATCGCTGCCTTAGCGGCGTGGAGTGGTATGTCGAAAATATTACCTCGATGCTGGGCAAGCGCACGCCTGTCGGCCTGATTTCCAACATTGCTTCGTGGAATTATCCCCTGTCCGTGCTGATGCACACGGTGCTGGTGCAACTGCTCGCGGGTAACTCCGTGATTTCCAAGACGCCTACCGATGGAAGCCTGTACGCGTTGTCGCTGGCCCATGCAATAGCGCGGCGTTGCGGATTGCCAGTTTCGCTGGTGAGCGGCTCGGGCGGACAGTTGAGCGAAGCTCTGGTGCGAAACGAGTCGGTGGATTGCCTGGCGTTCGTGGGCGGAAAAACCAATGGCGGGGTGATTGCCTCCACTTTGTACGACGAAAACAAGCGTTACATTTTGGAGATGGAAGGCATCAATGCGTATGGTGTCTGGAACTTTTGCGATTGGGCCAGCCTGGCGCAGCAACTGCGCAAGGGATTTGACTACGGAAAACAGCGGTGTACCGCGTACGTGCGATATGTGGTGCAGCGCGAACTGTTTCCGCAGTTTCTCGAGATGTATTTACCGGTGCTGCGTTCCTTGCGCTTCGGCAATCCAGTGATGGTCGAATCGGAAGGCGAGCCTTTGCCAAAACTGGATTTTGGCCCGCTGATCAACAGCAAGAAAGTGGAGGAATTGCGGGTGTTGTACACCGAAGCGCTGGGGAAAGGCGCGATCAGCCTATACGAAGGGCCGGTACCGGAGAGCATGATTTTCCCGAACCAGGATACTTCGGCATATGTGGGTCCGGCAGCGCTGCTGAATATACCGAAAAATTCCAAGCTTTATCACAATGAACCGTTTGGTCCGATCGACACCATTGTGGTGGTCGACCATTTGGAGGAATTGATTACCGAGATGAATGTTTCCAACGGCTCGCTGGTGTCGTCGATTGCCTGCGACGATCCGAAGACCGCGCGGAATGTGGCGGAACAGTTGCGCGGCTTCAAGGTCGGAGTGAACAGCATGCGCTCTCGCGGTGACCGCGAAGAAGTCTTTGGCGGTATCGGACAATCGTGGAAAGGCTGTTTCGTGGGTGGAAAATATCTGGTGCAAGCAGTCACCCAAGGCGTCGCCGGAGAAAAATTGCACGGCCATTTCCCGGATTACACGCTGCTGCCGGAAGAAACATCGATGAGATCCCTGGCGATGAGCACGAAGTAAGCGATTTTGAATATTTTGTGGCGGCCGGGCTTTAGCTTGTCCTGACACTGGCAGGTCTGGCGCTTTGTGTTAGAGCCTGGAATTACTGGCGACAAGAGAACCCATGAGCCGAGCGCTGACCGTCGTCGATATGCAGCGGGATTTTTGCGAGGGTGGAGCCTTGGCGGCGGCAGATACGCTTTCGCTACTGGAGCCTCTGCGCAGATTTATCGCGATCGCACGGAAGGCGGGGGTAAAGATTGTTTTTACTCAAGATTGGCATCCGGCGAATCACAGTTCGTTTCAGAGTGAAGGCGGTCCTTGGCCGGTGCATTGCGTGGCAGATTCGCGCGGCGCGGAACTGATGCCGCCCTTGGCAGCGGAACCTGGAGATGTGGTGATACACAAAGGCGTGACTGTCGCGGGCGCGGGCTATTCGGGGTTTGAAAGCACCAATCTGGCGGAGCGACTGAGCGCGCTGGGCGTGCAGGATGTTGCGGTGTGCGGAGTGGCCACGGAATACTGCGTGCGCGCGACAGCAATCGACGCGGCGAATGCCCGATTGCGCGTCGCGGTCCTCACGGATTTGATTCGCCCGGTGCAAATGGCTGCTGTGGAGAATGCGCTGCGTGAGATGTCCGCACTGGGTATCGAAACAACAGAATCGAAAGCTTGGTTGGATGCTGATGTGCCGAGTTCTGGGTATCAAAAATCCCGGCCCCCCCAGGATGCCGCTGGATGAGCACGGTCAGCACTCCGCCTTCAGTCGGCGGACCTTATTTTCTTCGGACCGAGCGGCTGGGATTCCGCTGCTGGATTCCAGAAGATCTGCCGGCGGCGTGCGCGTTATGGGGAGACTTGGAAGTAACGCGATACTTCGGCGGACCGTTCTCCAACGAAGAAGTGGTGCAAAAATTACAACGCGAGATCAGCAGGATGAAAGGCTACCGTTTTCAATACGGGCCGATTTTCCTTCTCTCCAATGACGAACACGTGGGATGTTGCGGACTTCGGCCTTACAGGATGCACGATCAGGTTCAGGAACTGGGATTCCATCTGCGCTTAAAATATTGGGGCCGAGGGTTGGCAGTAGAGGCTGCTCAAGCCGTAATTGCCCTCTCTTTCGAGACGATTGCGGCAAAAAGCTTGGTGGCCGGCCACCATCCTGAGAACGTTAACTCCAAGAAAGTGCTCGAGAAGCTTGGCTTCCGCTACTCCCATGACGAATTGTTCCCCGCTCTAGACATAGATATTCCCTATTACCTATTGGCGCCGCCCGCAGCAACGGACGGGAACACCTTGCCGCCCAGCAGCGCACCCGGCTTGTAGCGACCCATCATCCAATGAAACAGTACGTGGTCCCTCGCAGGCTGCGACAGCGACGACCTGCAGCCGAGGCGCGCAAAAGCCGCGGGGAAGGGACCGCGCCTTCGAGGTGCGACATTGGATCAACAAGCGCAGAAACGCGCGAACGGCAAGATAGAAATGGATAAGTCGAAGCTCGACTGGGTGAGTGGCCGTTTTGCGTGTTCGCTGGCCGGCGTCTTCAAAACGCTCCGATTGGAAGTGGAAGACGACGTCAAGAAGCGGAATGGCCTGCGCCTCCCAAATTCCCCGTACGAGTTTTCGGTAGCCGACGTCGATGACGGCTTTACGGTTGCGCTGGAAGCTGAGGGCGTGCGCAACTCCGTCGCATTCAAGCTTGCGGAGCACGCCATTTTAGTGCGAGACGCCAAGGGCGAGCCGATGTTTGAGGTGACGCTGACCTTCAGCGACCAGGGCGAGTGCAAACTGAAGGTGAATCACGAGGAACGCGAGTATTGGCAAGTGCGCCGGATGGCCCTTGAGGGACTCATGTTTGCGAGTTATTAAGCCATGATGATGTGCAGTTCGCGCGGTGATCGAACCACTCGGCGCGACTAGGGAAGGGCGATCGGGTGCCCGTAACCGGTCAATTCCAGGTAGCCTGCGCCAGTTAACAATCGCGTGTTGCGCGTGCCGGTTAAACGAACGGCACCCTCCCAGTAGCTAGGCGCTAGCTTCGATTGGCCCGTCAACTCCTGCGAGGGCAGGAGGGTTTTTGCTTCGAGTGCAATGCCGAACTGCGGAATTTGAATTTTCCAACTGACCGGGTAGACGGCCTTCGTGGCGAGGCTCTGCCATGTTTCACCGGACGGCTGCATAGTGAAATCGCTGGCGCGGAGGTGAGTGGAATGGCCTCGGGCGTCGATATAGGTTCCGGCGGAGTATGGATCGATCGAGCCGTCTTTACGGCGAAAATGGTAAAGCATTAACTCGGTGTGGTCGGTTAGCTGGATGCTTAGCCAGTCCCAGCCGATCTGTTCGGCGTCAAGTTGCGTGGTGAAAAATTCGTGGTCCATCCAGGACAGGCCGGTCACTTCGTAAGATTCCCCATTCAGATCAATTTCGCCATTCGTGGTGATGCGGGTTAGCGAAATGTAGTGCGACGCGTGGCCCGCGCCTGCGGACTTTTGGGTGATGCCGTTTTCTCCTTGTATCACCGGAGGTTTTTCGGGGTGTAGATTCAGGCGTATCGCAAAATTTTGATCGAGGGCTTGCAGTTTTTGGTCGTCTCCGTTCCATCTTACCTGCCAGTTGCCATTCCAGACTTTTTGTTCGGCTTCGCTCGAGCCCGCGATTTCCGGACCATGGCGATTAAGGCGTTCGGTGTGGTAGAACTTGCCACCGTCCAAGTCGCTCAGCGCCAGGTGTGCCAAATAAACGTCTCGCACATCCCAGGGTTTATCCTTTGCCGACTCGCGATCGACGGCTTGGCGAAAAAAGGTCAGCTCGAAACCGAATTGATGCCCGTTCGCTGCGGTGACGTTGCCGGTGTAATACCACCATTCGCTTTGATAGGTGGGATGGTCGAAGTAATCGCGTGGGAATTGATAGTGATAGCCGGGTTGCGCGGCTTCATAGGGAGATTGAGCGCACAAGGTGAGGGAAACAAGCAAAACCAAAAAGCAGATCCCCGCGGAATGACGAGTCTTTAATTTGTGGCTGCGGAGGTTCGTGAGCTGTTCACGCAGATTCGTCTCACGTCGCCTACTCATCGTGCACGACCGCCAGCGGATTTAATCGCGCCGCGACTTGCGCCGGATACAAGCCGGCGATCACTGTGGCGATGTACACCAAAGTCAAAGCACCGAGCAAGAGTGCTACAGGCCAGTGGAAACGGATGGTCCAACCGAAGGATTGCTTATTGATGACGAAAATCAGGACTAGCGACATCGCGAAACCCAAAACTACTCCCGCGATGTTGGCCAAAAGACCAAGAAGACCGGCCTCAATCAGAACCAGCTTTCTGATTTGCGCGGTTGAGGAGCCGAGGAAACGCAACAAGCCTAGTTCCCGACGTCGATCGATCACTAACGACAGTAGCGCGCCGGCCACACCCATCACCGCGACGACGATGGCCACCGCTTCCAGTGCGTATGTGATAGCAAAAGTGCGGTCGAAGATGCGAATGGCTTCGCCGCGCAGGTCCCGGTTGGAGAAAATCAGGATGCGATGTCCGGCGGCAGCTTGCACAATTTCGGCGCGCACTTTCGCCACGATGTCTTGCGGCGCGACATAAACGGCCAGATTGGAGGGCGTTTCATCGGGAAGATAACGCAGCATATTGTCGCGATCCATAATGATGTTGCCGCGTTCGCTGGAATAATCGTAGTAGACATCCACAATGCGAAAACTGGCTCGCGTATTTCCCAGCGACAGCTTTATCGTGTCGCCAGTTTTAACGTGATGTTTATAGCTGAAAGGTTCGCTGACGACCACCGCGTCAACGTTGTGAAGCTCGGCCAACACTTGTTCCTCGGAGCGTCCCGAGAAAAAATCGGAATTTTTGTAGCTCCGCAAAATTTGCAGATCCGCAGCAGCCAGCGTTGCGGGCATGCCGTCGTAGGTAATTTCGTATTCCCGCAAGCGGTCGACAGCCGCGACTCCAGGCAACTTCGCGATAGCATTTGCGAGCTCGAGAGAAATCGTCGGATGGCGATCGGCGCCAGGATCGCCGGCAGGACGCACATACAAGTCCGCGGGCAGTTGATCGCTCATCCACAAAAGCACCGTCTGGCGAAAACTCCCGACCATAATCCCAACCGCGGTCATCATGGCAATCGCCGTAGAAAGAGCGCCAACCAGCACTGACGTGCGTCGCAGCGATGCGCGCAAGCTGCGCGAGGCCAACAGCGCTTCCACGCCAAAGGTTCGCTTCAGGATAGAGGACGTGGCCAAGCCGATGCCCTCAACAAACGCAGGAATCGCCAGCGCGGAGGCCATGATTAAGAGCAGCGCGGACAGGTAGCCGAAGAGTGGTTTGCCCGCAACCGCTGGAGCGCGCGACGCTGTCGCGGCCGCAATCGCCAATATCGCGGCGATGGCAAGATCACGAAATTTGTGGACGCGCACATCATACTCGCGCCGGCCGCGCGCCATGGCTTCTACGGGCGAGACTTGCGAAGCTTCGCGCGCGGGCGCATACGCCGAAGCCACCGCGACACCAACGCCGATGGCGAGCGCTAGCGCAACGGAAGTGGCGCGCAGCTCGATGGGGCCAGGCCGGCTGCTGACGTACAGCGCATCGACGGTGACGCCTATTAATTTCACCGCGCCAGAAGCCATGACACTCCCGAGCGGCAAACCGAGCAACGCACCAATCACGCCGAAGGTCGCGGCCTCTCCGATGAACGCAGCCAGCACGGCGTTGCGGCCGGCGCCAAGCGCGCGGACAATCCCAATCTCCGCCCGACGTCGCACCACCGAAACAGAAATAGTGTTGTAGATCAGGAACGCGCCAACGACCAGCGAGATGTAGCTAAGCAGCCGAAGATTCCAGCGAAATGCGTCCAGCATGCGGCGATTTTCGTTCGTTCCGGCGCCGCTAGGCCGCACCTCCAGTCCGGGTGGAAGCGCAACCTGAATTCGCTGCCGCCAGGTTTCGACAGAAGGCGCATCAGGAACTTTGATCGCGATGCGGTCGATGCGGCCAAATCGCGTCAGTGCGCGCTGCGCCGCGGCAATGTCCATCACAATCGCGGATTCGTTGCCGTTCCCGTCGGGGTAGACACCGCGGACGGCGTACGTTTTGCACTGGTCGTTGATAAGCAGCGGAATTCGGTCGCCGATTTTATGTCCGAGGCTCGAGCCCACCCATACGCTGTCAGGATTTTCAACATCGCGCAGCGCTTGCTGCGAATCCTGCGTCACTTCTGCGTGCGCGGGAGAGTTGGCGCGAGTGTAGTTGCCGCCCTCGGCGATCAGATCGAGTCCGATTAAGGGCAATGTTTGTTTGGTTTCCAGTACCGCATAGTCTTCGATGCGCGGCGAAATTCGCAAAGAATATGGCAGCCGCGCGAGTGTTCCCACGGCCTCCTCGGGCACGCCGCCGTTGGCCACAACTTCCAGATCGCTATCGCCGGCCAGCGTTTCCATCGACGAGCGAAACGATCCGGAGGCAGCCGAGCCCGCCAGATCGATGGCCAAAACCACAGCCACTCCTAGCGCGATGGCAAAAACGGTGAGCGCGGTACGTACCGGTTCTCGGAATAGCGGCCGTACGAGCAAGCGATAGAAAAGGAGCAGTCGGGACATTTCAGCGCCGTGCGATGTCTTCGATCTTTCCGTCGCGCAGGCGCACTACCGTATCCGCTAGCGCCGCGGCTTCCAAACTGTGCGTGGCGATGATCGTCGCCGTATTCTCCTCACGCGTCAGCCGATGCAGTAGCGAGAGAATCATCTGGCCGGTCGCGTTGTCGAGATTGCCCGTGGGTTCATCGGCCAACAGAATATTGGGTGCATGAATCAGTGCGCGGGCAATGGCTACACGCTGCATTTGTCCCCCGGAAAGCTGATGCGGGAAGCGTTCGCCCAAGCCTTCAAGCTCCACCGCGGCTAAGCGCGCTGCGGCAACCACTCGTGCGCCGGATTTCCCCGCCAGCAACAGCGGCAGCTCCACGTTTTCAAAAACGGTTAGCGTGTGCAGCAATTGAAACGACTGAAAGATAAAACCGACTTTTTCGCGGCGCAGTGCGGTTAATTGCGCATCGCCCAGCGCCGAAGTAGAAATGCCGCCGAGTAAAACCTTGCCGCTGGTCGGAAAATCCATCGCGCCGGCCAGGTTCAGCAGCGTGGACTTGCCGCAACCGCTGCGTCCGACCAGCGCGATGAACTCACCCGCAGAAATTTCCAGAGACACTTCATCGAGCGCGGTCACCGGTTGGCCATCGCCGGCGTACTTCTTGGTTACGGATTGCAGCGAAAGGATGGGCATGCAGCTAGCGGTCCGGTGAGTTCTCGATTGCGCTGCTCTCCGTTTAATGGCCGCCGGCGTTGAGCGCGTTTTCTATCGCGGAGGTTACTTGCAGCGAATCGGGGGTGACGTCCGGCTCGAAGCGGGCCAGGACATGACCGTCGAGGCCGACCAGAAATTTTGTGAAATTCCATTGAATATCTCCGCCGGTTTGTGGATGCGCGCTCCTATCTGTAAGGAATTGGTAGAGCGGCGCCTGGTCGCTGCCTTTGACGCTGATCTTGGACATCATGGGGAACGTGACGTGATATTTGGTGGAGCAGAAGGTCTTAATCTCGGAGTTGGTGCCGGGTTCTTGCGCGCCAAAATTATTTGCCGGAATGCCGACGATTACGAGTCCGCGATCTTTGTATTTTTCATATACCGATTCCAGCGCGGTATATTGCGGCGTGAAGCCGCAACGGCTGGCGACGTTGACAAGCAAGACCACTTTGCCTTTGTAAGCAGAGAGTGGCGCAGGCTGGCCGTCGATGGAGCTTAGCGTGAAATCATAGACAGTTTTATCCGCGGCCATCACGGTAGCGGCAAAGAACAACAGCAAGCAGAGCAGCTTGGTCATATTCTCCTCACGAACTAGCGCGTCACCAAAACCTCATGCGACCGCCGCACATATTGTAACGGGATTGGCTTCCGAACCGGCGAATTGCTTTCGACTGCTTCGACAGGGTTTATCGCCATGCAAAGCAAGCCCGCTTGTTTTCACTGAAAAGAAACGGTCTGTCTCAAGTTTAATGCGTCACTCCGCGTGAGCACCAGAGAATTGCCGAAGACGCAACTGCGGCGGCAATCACTTATTGAGACTGGCGGTGGCCTGTTATAGACTTCGCCGGGTTGTTTCTCAGTTTGCGACGTTCTTAGCGGCGGGCCGTAAGGGTTCGGCTTTTCGCTGCCGCCGGCGAAGTGGACCTGTCGGTGCCACGACGAAAAGCACGCTTTTGGCCGGTTTCGGATTGCACTGTATCGACAGGAGAAACGGATGCTGCTCGCATCGTCGGTGGCGGTCACGCACCGGGTTTTGGCGCCAGTAGATATCGCAATCATTGCCATTTATTTCCTGATCATTTTCGGCATCGGATTTTATTTCGCAAAAAAGGGCCGCAATTCCGAAGAGTATTTTCTCGCTGGGCGCAACATCGGCTGGTTCGCCATTGGCGCCTCGCTGTTTGTCTCCAATATTTCCACGGAGCATTTTATCGGGTTGGCGGGCTCCGGAGCGTCGTCGGGCCTGGCGGCGGGACATTTTGAGTGGCTGGCCTGCCTGATGCTGCTGCTTCTCGGCTGGGTGTTTGTGCCGTTTTATCTCCGCTCCAACGTCTTCACCATGCCGGAATTTCTGGAGCGCCGTTTCAATCGCAGTTGCGCCACCTATCTGGCGAGCATTTCCGTAATTGCTTACATCTTCACGAAAATTTCCGTCCATTTATATGCGGCGGCCATCGTGCTACAGCGCGTGGTCACTTGGAATCAATGGACGGTAGCCATCGTTTTGCTCGTTGCCACCGGCATCTACACGATCGCCGGGGGCTTGGCGGCGGTCATCTACACCGACTTGGTGCAGACGATTATTTTACTGCTAGGCGCACTGGCGCTTACGTTTATCGGACTGGAAAAAGTCGGCGGATTTGCCGGGCTTCGCGCCGCAGTTCCTGCCGGTTATTTCCACATGATGCGGCCGGCGACGGACAGCGAATTTCCCTGGACGGGAATATTTTTCGGCGCGCCGATTCTCGGTATCTGGTACTGGTGCACGGACCAGGTGATCGTGCAGCGTGTACTGTCGGCGCGAGATGAAGGGCACGCGAAAGCGGGGACCATCTTCGCGGGATTTCTGAAGGTATTGCCGGTGTTCTTGTTGGTTGTTCCGGGGCTGATCGCTTTCGCGCTCTATCCACAGATTTTCACCATGGTGGACGGCAAGGTTACCAACGGCAATATTGCGTTTCCCGCATTGATCGTGAATCTCTTGCCCACGGGAATCGTGGGTTTGATGATTGCAGCGCTCCTGGCGGCGCTCATGGGGGCCATGAGTTCGGTGTTCAATTCGGCGTCGACGATGATCACGCTGGATTTTTACAAGAAGGTTCGTCCGGCGGCCAGTGAGACGCAACTGGTTTTTTTTGGACGGGTGGCCACCGCGGGGATGGTACTGCTCGGACTGTTGTGGGTGCCGTTCATCGACCGCTTAAGCACACAACTGTGGATTTATTTGCAGAGCGTGCAGGCGTACATCAGTCCGCCCATCGCGGTGTGCTTTATTTTTGGGATATTGTGGACACGCATGAACGGCCAGGGAGCGATCAGTTCGCTGCTGGTTGGCTTCGTGCTGGGCGCGGTGCGTTTTGTCATGGAGGTTCTGGACAAAACTGCGCATTACACGGCGCCGGTTATCCGGGAACTGGTGGATCTCAACTTCTTGCACTACGCCATCTTCATGTTTGTGGTTTGCACGCTGGTGCTCATTAGCGTCAGCATGATGTTTCCGGCGCCCACGCGAAGGAAATTGGCGGGACTGACGTTTGCAACGGTTGACGACAAAATCGAGACGGTTGTAGTGGGCACGCCGGCGCTGGCGCGGGAAACGCCGGTGGAACACAAGTTGAACATAGCATTTTCCCTGCTGTTGATCGTCACCGTGATCGTTTTGTGGATTCACTTCCGCTAGCCACCCCGGGACTCGTTCATGGATACCTCATCGCTCCTCGCGCTCAAACCCAATGTGACACGCCAGCAAGCTTTGCGGGAGTTTTCCGAAGGAGCGTCGGCGCGCTACTGGAAAATGCGCACCGGAGGGCTCCAGCGTATCGCGGATGCTTACGTGCCCTATTGGGGCTATCGCGTGCAATACGATATGGCCGGTACCGGGCATACGCGATTTTTTGCGCTGGACGCGGTGTCCGGCTCGCTGGACTTATTTGAGTTTCCCACTTTGCCGCAGGGCGACAGGCTTGTTGCGGTGCAAACGCGCAACTATCTGGCGGCAACGTTAACGGATGAACGTGCGGAAGAATTGTTGCGAGAGAAAGCGCTGCGCGCTATTTTCCTGCAAGGTTTTTTCAAATTGTGCAGCGCCAGAATCGCCGTCACACGAGAAGCTGCAGGATTCCACATTCCCTATTGGCTAGGCTTTTATGGAACCTGTGGTGAAAGCACTGACGTGACGCGCTGTCGCGTGCTTGACGCTGTGCGCCGTCGCATCGAAGGCGCGAAAGCCACCGAGTTTTTCGAGCGGTGGCTCGCGGCGTGATCGCAGCGTGACGGAATGCTTTCGCCGGGAGGGTCGGCCATGCAAAGAGTCTTCAACAATTGCGGAAGGCGCATGGCGACCGGGATCGTCTGGGTACTGCTGTTGGCCGGTGGTGCGGCGGCGCAGGGCTGGCAACACGTAGGCGACGTGCAAAGAGTGGAGAAGCTTGCAGACGGCGTCGAATTGACGGCGGGCGCTGCAAAGATCCGAATTACCGCGGTGAACGAAGGCACATTTCGCGTTCGCGTAGCTCCCGATGGAACATTTCCGAAGGATTTTTCCTGGGCGGTGATTGCCGCGCCGCAACCGCCTCCTCTGACCATCGAGGACGGAAAATCAGAAGTGCGCATCACCGCGGGCAGCACCATGGCGGTGATCGGTAAGTTGCCGCTGCTCATACGCTTTTGTGATTTGCAGGGAAATGTTTTGCTGGCGGACGAAGCATCGCTGCCGATGGCGTGGAACGGAGAACGCGTCGGCGTCTGGAAGCGCATGCCCGTGGATGAACATTATTATGGATTGGGCGACAAGGCCGGGCCGATGAACCGACGCAACCGGGTATTCACGATGTGGAACTCCGACCAGTTTGGCTGGCAGGAATCGACAGACCCGCTGTATAAGACCATTCCATTTTTTATCGGTTTGCGGGCGGGGAAAGCTTACGGCGTGTTTTTCGACAACGCCTGGCGCAGTGTTTTTGATTTCGGCAAGGAATCGCCGGACTATTTTTCGTTCGGAGCGGAGGGCGGCGAGATAAATTATTATTATTTTGCGGGGCCGGAGCCCAAGACGGTTATTGCCGCGTATACCGCGCTGGTGGGGCGCTCGCCGCTGCCGCCGCTGTGGTCCCTGGGATATCAGCAGTCCCGCTACAGCTATTATCCGGAGGCTCGGGCGAGAGAGATCGTCGCGACCATGCGCGACAAGAAGATTCCGCTGGATGTAATTTATTTTGACATCGATTATCAGCAGGATTATGCACCGTTTACCGTAAACCGCGAATATTTTCCGCATTTCGAAAAAATGATCAAGGATTTTCGCGATGTTGGCGTACGCACGATTTTGATTACCGATCTGCACATCAAGGACACTCCAGGGCACGGATACCTGCCTTACGATTCCGGAACCGCGAACGACGTTTTTGTACGCAATGCGGATGGCAGCGTCTTTGTTGGCCGGGTGTGGCCAGGCGAGAGCGTATTTCCGGATTTCACGCTTACGCGCGTGCGCGATTGGTGGGGCGGACTTTATGCGGATTTTCTTCGCATGGGTGCGGCGGGATTCTGGAACGACATGAATGAGCCTTCGGTGTTTGAACGTGCCGACAAAACGATGCCGCTGACGGTAATGCACCGTTTGGACGACGGCAGCAAGCTCGATCATCGAGCGATTCACAATGTTTTCGGGATGGAAAATGTTCGCGCTACGTACGACGGTTTGCGCAGGTTGCAGCCGGACGAGCGGCCGTTTGTGCTGACTCGCGCCGCGTATGCCGGCGCGGAACGTTACGCTGCTTCGTGGACCGGCGACAACAGCAGCACGTGGAATCATTTAGCGATGAGCACAGCGACGCTGCTGAGCATGGGCATTTCCGGCTTTCCGCTCATTGGCGACGACATCGGCGGTTTTGCGGGATCGCCACCGGCCGATTTATTGACACGCTGGTTTGAAGTGGGGGCATTTAATCCGATTTATCGCGATCACACCGCGAAAGATACCGCGGATCAGGAACCCTGGGCGAGCGGACCGGAGCAGGAATCGATTCGGCGGCGATACATCGAACTGCGCTATCGGCTGATGCCGTACCTATATACCGGAATCGAAGAAGCTACGCGCACGGGAATTCCGATGATGCGGCCGCTTTTTCTCGAGTATCCGCAACGCACGGACTTCTATAAAGACAATCGAGACTTCTTGTTCGGGCGCGATTTTTTTGTGGCGCCGGTGGTAACGGAAATGGTGGATGCGGAAGAGGTGTATTTGCCTCCGGGGGATTGGTACGACTTTTGGAGCAGCGAAAAACATGCTGCGAGCGCCCTGCCGCTACGATTGCATCCCAAGCTCGAGGAACTGCCATTGTATGTGCGGGCGGGAGCGATCATTCCGATGCAGCCGCTGGTGCAGAGCACACAGGAAACGCCAGCCGGGCCGCTGCAGCTGCGCGTGTATCCCGGCGATGATTGCCGCGGAACGCTGTACGCAGATGACGGACACACATTCGCGTACGAACGGGGAGAATTTTTACGCGTGAATTACAGTTGTCAGGCGTCTTCGAGCGGGATGAGTATTTCAAGCGCCTTGGAGAAGAATTCCTTCCAGCCCTGGTGGACAGCGGAAGAAATAATTCTGTACGGCGCGCCAGCTTCGCCAAAATCCATTGCCGTGGACGGCCAGGCAATTACGGAAAGTCGTTACGACGCTCGCTCGCATAGCGTAACTTTCCTGGTGCCCGGCAGCGCGCACGCATGGATCGCGCGGATCGATTATTAAGGCAGGCTGATGCTTCGCTGAGACCAGGCTGCGATTCGCACGCCTGGCAAGCTAGAGCGCAGCATGCATGCCACGCCCCCCCTATAAAAGCATCCTCAGTACAAGTTGAAGATCGAGATGGATTGTGCGGGTAACGTCAGCTGCAATTCACCCTTAGTTATTTCTGCCGTGCCTTCGCCAAAAATGGATGCGGCCGCAGGGAGCAATTGGAGCGGAGTGTCGTTCACCTTGATTTGCAGGGTGCGGGGTGAGGCATCGTTGTTGAAGGCGATCAGCAAGTGCTCTTCTTCGGTGTCGCGCAGAAAAACGTAGGCAGTTGGATCGGAAAAGACGTGCCAGAGGCGGCCAGTTTGTAACGCAACGTGGGCGCGGCGCAGGTGTAATAGCGACTGCGCGTAAGAAAACATTTCCTGCTGTTGGGGTGTGCGGCCTGAAGCAAGGAAGGCGTTCCGCGGATCGCCAATCCATCCACCCGGAAAATCTCTGCGATTGTCAGGGTCACCACCGCCGGGAAGAGCAATTTCGTCGCCGTAATACAGTTCGGGAATACCGCGCAGGGTGAGCACCACTCCGTAGGCAAGTTTTAGTTTTGCGAGCGAAGTGTAGATACTGTCGGAAAAACGCGATTGGTCATGATTCTGAAAAAAAACGACGAGATTTTCCGGGTGCGGATAGAGTTCGTCTTGGCGGAGGATATCCGCGATTTTTCCCGCGGGCGCATTGTGCAACAAAATGTCGCGAAGGGTGAAACACATCGGGAAATCGAAGACGGTGGTGAGGCCGGAATCGATCCCGTCCCAGCGGCGCTGGCCGCCCACGAAGAAAGACTCGACCTCGGGATTGGGATGAAAAACTTCGCCGATGGTGGTGAGATTGGGATAAATGGCGTGCAGACCGGCATGCCAAACGGACCAGAAGTGCCGGGGAACGTAGGGAAAAGTGTCGATGCGCAGGCCGTCGAGGCCGGAGGTCTCGGTCCACCAGATGGCGTTTTGCAAGAGATATTGCGCTACGACGGGATTTTCCGTGTTCAGATCCGGCAAAATACCGAAGAACCAACCGTCCGTGAGATTGCGGCTCATGGCGGCGGGCGCGTGGGGATCGATGAGGGTCTCAAACAGATCGTTTGATCGCTGCGCCGGCTGACCGTAGAAGGATGGATCCACGCCGACGCTGGAATTCAGGTGATGTTCTAATGTGCCGTGAAACCAGTCTGGCAGCGGGGGATCTTTTACCCAAGGATGTAACGGCCCGACATGATTGGGGACGATGTCGAAAAACATTTTCATTTTCTGCTGGTGAGCGGCGACGACGAGCTCGCGGTAGTCGTCGAGACTGCCCAGATGGGGCTCGACGGCATAGAGGTCCGTGGCTCCATAGCCGTGATAATCCTGAGCCGCACCGTTTTTCACGATCGGCGTGAGCCACAGGGTGGTGACCCCAAGATCCTTCAGATAGGGAAGATGGTCGCGGATGCCGCGCAGATCGCCGCCATGGTACGCGCGAGGTTTGGAGCGGTCGAGTGTCGCGACGTGCTCAGTGTGATTATTCGCGGTGGATTCAGAATGATCCTGTCCGGCGCCGGCGGGCTCATCGTTGGTAGGATCGCCGTTGGCGAAGCGGTCCGGCATGATCAGGTACATGGCATCCTGCGGCGCCAAACCCTGAAACCTTCCAAGCGTCGGCAGGCGAGCGGCTAGAGGCAACTCGAAACTTGTTTCACCAGAGCCGGTTTTGATGCGGCAAACCGCAGTTCCCGAGCGGGCTTCCGGAGCGATTTTCAGCCAGACGAAAAGGTAGTCGCCGCCGGCGGTGGCTTGCGTCCGGGAGATGTGCAGCGTAGCGAGATTACAGGCTACGTGAGTCGCTTCGAGATGGTGGCCGTAGACGAGGAGCTGGAGGTCAGGGGTGATGCCAACCCACCAGCTGGGTGGCTCGACTTTGGTGACGACGGGAGCAGTCGATGGCGCGGTTTGAGGATGCGAAAGCGCGAGCACGGGCCCGGACAGCAACACGGCCAGGCTGAGGCACAGGGCTGAGCAGAATCGCGGCATGTCATCGTTCTTTGTACTATATCTGGCTTATGGATATGGACTTAATCTGCGCCTAACCGCGGGCCTGACCGACTTGCGGAAAATCTGGATTGCGATACAGATTCGGATCCGAGGGGTACCACCCCAGAACTAAATGTAAGTACTCATTTAAAAGAGGTTGAAGTCCATTGTTTTGGTACACTTCCGCAACTGTTCATTAGGTTTAGCCTCTGCGTCACCCCTCAGCTCTATGCTTGATGACTAGCGCTTACTGTTGAACTTAAGATAGCCGAAGGCGGCGGGCACGTGGAAATTTGGTATCGCAGTGTTGGTGGGGCACCATGCAGAGTAAAAGCGGGGCTCGACGGGGCCCTCCACACGGAAGAAATTGAGGCGCCAAGTGGCGGAGGGATCGAAGTATCTAATCAAAGAACACATCGGAAGAGCTAGCTCCGCTACCCAGACTTTTTCTGACTGGTTCACGGTTACGCGGCGGCGCAAGGCGCTGTGGGAATTGGCTTTAGAACCGGGTGCGATGTCGAGATCAATCCACATACCGTTGGGAGCAACTTCAAATTCCCGGTAGCGAGCGGGGGCGGAGGGATCGGGCTGGAGAAACACTTCGGCTACATCGCGGTCCCAGAGGTGGTCGCGGCGTCCGGAGGGATCGGCGTCCGGAAAGACGGTGATGGTGCGGAAGCGGGCTTGAAATTTTAGAAAGAGGGTTTCCGGGGACCAGAGGAGCCGGACCTCGGTGGCGCGTTGGGCGTCAGCGTGGTTTCCCAGCCAATCGGCGCTGAAGTGCACGGGCTCTGCGGCATGCCAGTGAGAAGGCGACGGAAAGCCATCGGAATCCGTCTTGCCGAGTAAGCGTGTGGCGATCGCAACGCCAGAAGTTGAGTTCGCGGTGGCTATGGCGGCACTCCGTAATCGCCGTTTGAAAACACGTTCAGGATACCCACTGGACGGGGCGGCAGCAACGAAGATGTCGGTGCGAGCGAGTTGCCAGCGTGCGAACTGATTGCGCACCGGCGTCACGGTCTCTTCTGCCGGCGAAAAAATCGAGTGCTAACATTCAGGAGCGTATTCATCTCGCGAAATTGGGACGGTTCAGCGCTGCGAGCGCACCTGGTTGAGGAGGATGCATGATTCGGCCGACGGCAGTTCCGGAGTTTATGGCGCAAGTGACGCGCAGGAAGCCGGAAGCATTTGAGTATGTGAAATTCGCCATCGATGGGCCGGTGGGCAGAGTTACGCTGAACCGCCCGGAACACAATCTGCTGAATGAAGCGATGCTGCGGGAAATTTCCGATGCCATCACGTCGGCCGGCGAGCGCGATGAGGTGAAATTGCTGGTGCTGGATTCCGCATGCAAGGTGTTCTGCGGAGGAATCGATATCGGCGAATATACTTCGCAGCGGGTGTTTCAGATGCTGGACGCGTTTCACGGAGCGTTCTCCTCCATGATGGAGGTTGGCAAGCCGGTGTTGTGCGTGGTAAACGGGCCGGCGATCGGGGGCGGAGCGGAACTGGCGGCGTTTGGAGATTTGGTGATCGCCTCGCCACGGGCGCGGTTTGCGCAACCGGAAATAACGATAGGAGTTTTTCCGCCGCTAGCATCGACGATCCTGCCGTTTTTGATTGGGCCGAAGATGGCGCTGGAACTGGTGCTGCTGGGCGAACCGGTTACGGCGGAGCGCGCACTGGAGCTGGGCATGGTCAACCGGCTGGTGCCGGAAGCAAAACTGGAGCAGACGGTGAAGGACTTGGTTGAGCGGATTACGGCGCACTCGGGCCCGGTGCTGACGATGGCGAAGAAGGCGATTTTGGGAGGCATGGGATTGTCGCTGCGCGACGGGATGAAAAAATCTATGGACATATTCCTAAACGAGTTGTACCGGCTGGAGGATTCTCAAGAAGGATTGCGGGCGCTGGTGGAAAAACGGAAACCGAATTGGAAGAATCGGTAAAATTTCAGGCCGCACCGGCGTTTCATCCGGCGCGCCAGTATGCCCGGGCAAAGGATTTTTCCGCGTTGATTGACAGTGAACAAGGGGCGGCATACACTCAATTTTCATTTTGCAGGTATGGGTTGCGGGGAAGGCCGTGAGAATCGGCCGCGGTCCCGCCACTGTGAGCGGCTGAAGAAGCCGTAAGCCAGACACCCTCCCATGCCGCCGAGATGCGCGTTCTTCGCGAGAAAGAATGCGGCTATGGAGCCCCAGGTGTCTCGTGGGGCTTTTTTATTTGAGTGCCGTTTTACTTGCGGACGGATCTTGTCGAAAGCTGCGCTACGAAAGTCCAAGGCACGAGTCTGAAAACCCGCCACGACAACACGGAGAGTTGGTCGCAGAACAAAGATCGTTTTTGGTTGATGGTCGCGGCTGGCGTGACGCTGGTGAGCGTTTTGTGTGCCGGGTTAGCGCGCGCGCAGACGCCGCCAGCGCCAGCGGTGCCGCCCGTATCGGCCGTGCCCTTGCAGAGTTCGCCCCTGTATCGCGAAGTGATCGACGACATGGGCCGCACGGTGCGCGTGCCGCAACCGGTGGAGCGGATTGTTTCGCTGGCTCCCAGCTTGACGGAAACCGTGTACGCGCTGGGGCTGCAGGATCGGCTGGTCGGGGATACGGATTATTGCGACTATCCGCCGGACGCGCAAAAAAAACAGAAAGTTGGCGGGACTACGAATCCGAGTATCGAAGAAGTGGCGGCGCTGCGCCCGGACGTGGTATTGGTGGCGAGCATCAACCGCTTTGAAACGGTACGCGCATTGGGTGATTTGAATATTCCGGTGTACGAGACCGATCCGCATGACGTGAAGGAAATCATTGCGTCGACCACGAAGCTGGCGGATGTGCTGGGAGCGGCGCAAAACGGGGCGGCGCTGGCAGCCGATCTGGAACAGCGTTTGACAAACTTGCAACAACGGTTGAAAGAACTGCCGCCGCGACGCGTGTTGTTCGTGGTGTGGACGGATCCGTTGATCAGCGTAGGAAAAAATACCTTTATCGCGGATGCGCTCAGCAAAGCCGGGGCAATTTCAATCGTGGATGCGATGCAGGACTGGCCACACGTGAGCCTGGAAGAAGCGGTGCAGCTGCAGCCAGAGTTCTTGGTGTTCGCCGCGGGACATGACGAAAACAGTTCCGTGGATTTACAGGCGCTGAGTGCGCGGCCAGGTTGGAGAAGCTTGGAGGCTGTGCGGAATCACCGGTTCGCGGTGATCAGCGAAGCGGTGGATCGGCCGGCGCCACGTATCGTTTCGGCAATCGAGGAGTTGGCGCGGCAACTGCACCCAGAGGCGTTTTTGGAAACTCCGGAAACGCCAGCACCAACCGAAAAGCAGAAAATTGAACCGTATAATCCGGCCCCGACGAAGCCTGCCATTCCGCCGCACGGAATACTCTCCGGGCTTCACGAGGAATGCCGGGAAGCACGGGCGGGCGCATGCGACCGCTAACCTTTCGGCGATTGGTGGTGCGTTGCGCAGCGCTGGCGGGAATTTTATTTGTAGTAGTGGTGCTGGCACTCAAATTGGGGGCGGTGCAGGTGTCGCTCTACGGCCTGGCGCGCGATCTGATCAGCTTCGCTTTACATCGGACGAGCGAACTTTCCAGCAATTATAGTTTGATCGTATTCGATATCCGGCTGCCACGTATTTTGCTGGGGATTTTTGTGGGCGCGTCATTGGCGGTGGCGGGGACAAGTTTCCAAGCGTTGCTACGGAATCCCCTTGCGGATCCTTATGTTTTGGGAGTTTCCAGCGGGGCAGCAGTGGGAGCGATTCTTGCGGTGATTATCGAAGCGCACCTGGCATTGTCGCCGGATGTTGCGCCACTGCTTACACCGGTGGGAGCGTTTCTGGGAGCGCTGCTGACGATTCTGGCAGTGTACTTCCTGGGGCGGCGCGATGGACAGGTTGATAGCAGCACATTATTGCTGGCGGGAATTATCTCCGCGTCGTTTCTGTCAGCCGTGATTATGTTCTTGATGAGTACGCTGATTGGCCGGGACATGAGAGGAATGGCGTTCTGGATGATGGGCGATCTTTCCACGCCGCTGCAGCCCAGTTTGAACTGGGTGATTCGGCTGGGATTTTTTCTGGCCACGGGTGCGATCTACACGACGGCGGCGGATTTGAACCTGCTGCTTGCAGGCGAGCGAGAGGCGATGCATCTGGGCGTGGATGTTCCGCGCGTGCGCATCGTCGTTTATGTAGCGGCGTCCATTTTGACGGGCTTGGCGGTGTCGGTGAGCGGGGCGATTGGTTACGTAGGACTGCTGGTGCCGCACGTGATGCGGATGATCTTTGGGTCCGATCATCGCATTTTGATTCCTGCGGCGGCGTTCGGGGGTGCAATTGCGGTGGTGCTTGCGGATGTGCTGGCACGCACGGTGGCTGCCCCTAACGAATTGCCGGTTGGAGCAATGACGGCTCTGGCGGGCGCACCGCTGTTTATTTATTTGCTGCGGCGGAGGATGGTGTGAGCAGCGCGGTGCGCAACGTCACAAGCGGGAGGGCGAGCGGGGCGGCGCGCACGAACGTTAGCCTGAGCGTGGAGCAGGTGAGTTATGCATACTCCGCCAATCCGTCGCAAGCGCCGCTCTTTACGCTCGAGGCGATGAGCCTGCAGGCGCGATCGGGCGAAATCGTGGCGATACTTGGGCCGAATGCCTGCGGCAAGTCCACGCTGCTGAAATTGATTGCGGGCGCGCTGGAACCATTGTCCGGACGAGTGTTGCTTGACGGGGTGCCGACACATACGATGACCCCGCGGATTCGGGCGCAGCGGATTGCAATGGTGCAGCAGGAGAGTGCGCTGTTGTTTCCATCGCGCGCGTGGGAGTTTGTGCTGCAGGGGCGACATCCGTATGGACGGACGCTGCGGTTTGAAACGGAAGAGGACATTACCGTAGCGCGCAACGCGCTGGCGCAGGTGGGCGCGGAGCATTTGACGGATCGCTGGATGGACAAGATCTCCGGCGGAGAAAAACAGCGAGTGATTTTGGCGCGAGCGTTGGCGCAACAGCCAGTGATGCTGCTGCTGGACGAGCCGACGCTGCACCTAGACATTGCCGCACAAGTGGATTTACTCGATGCGCTGCGGCGGCTGGCTTCGGTAAATCGTTACATCGTCGTGGTGGTGACGCACGAATTGAATCTGGCGGCAGAGTACGCGGATCAGGTGGCGTTGCTGCAGCGCGGCCGCTGTCTACGTGTGGGACCGCCGGCGAGCGTTTATCAAAGAGAATTGCTGGAGCAAGTGTTCCAGACACCGCTGACGGTGGAGACCGGGCCATCAGGAAGACCGCGCGTGAACGTGTGGTCCGGGACTTCGCCGGAGCGGGCAGGATGAAGATTTTAGTTGCGATTTCTTGGAAGTAACTTCACGCCGCAGCTGCGAAGCTGCGGAATTGAATAATTCACAGCGGGCGTTGGCGCCCCCGACAATCACCGTGGACTTCGTGCTCGGGAAGACGGGCGACCTTTTTAGGTTGCACTCGCAAGAGAAACCGTCGCCGCCGCGCGACTGTAAGGCGGGAGAAGTAGCAGGCAGGCCACTGTAGCGACGCGTTCGTCGAAGCCGGCGGGCGCGGCTGCGGGAAGGTTGCCGGCAAGTAAGACCGCCAAGCCAGGAGACCGGCGAAGTCCGCAGCCTGGGTGATGTGCAACGTCACCGAGGACAACCTTCAAACTCCCGCGCGTGAGGGAGCGGAGGAACCATGAAAGCAATAGCCGCTAGAGCCGCAGTTCTTTTTGTTTCGTTTTTTGCCTCGGAAGCTGCAGTCCTCGCTCAGATTAGTACTCAACCAGCGCATCTTTCGGGAAAAATTACGGATGTGACGGGAGCCGGAATCGAAGCTGTACTCGTTTCTCTGAGTCTGGAGAGCGCCAGCCAGCAGCACGCAGCCGTGGTGTCGTCGGATGCCGCGGGAATCTACTCGGTGAATCTCGCCGCCGGGTCGTATATCGCACGGGTTGAACGCGCCGCGTTTGTCAGCAAGGAGATTCGGGTGACGCTCGGGGCCGGGGAATCGCGTGAGCTGGAGGTGCGACTGGAACTCGCGCGTCTCTCCGATCAGGTGGTGGTGACTGCAACGACATTGCCAGAGGAACTTGAGCGGACGCCAGCGCCGGTAGATCTGATTACGCGTGAGGAGATCGATCAGCGACAGGCGGTATCGCTCGCGGACCTGCTAGCTACGCAAACCGGGGTGGCCATTTCGCGAAGCGGCGCTTTCGGCGGACTCGCGGACGTGTTCATCGATGGGGGCGATTCTAATTTTACAAAAGTTCTGATCGATGGGACGCCGGTGAACGAACCAGGAGGGGCGCTGAATTATTCGAACTTGACGCTGGATAATGTGGACAAAGTGGAGATCGTGCATGGAGCTGAGAGCGCGCTCTATGGAACGGATGCGATGTCCGGAGTGATTCAGATCGTTTCGCACCAAGGCACCACGCAGATTCCTGAAGCAGACGTTTTCGGTGAAGGCGGTAGTTTTTCGTCTGGACGCGGTGGCGGGCAGGTGAGCGGGGCGCTTGCGCATTTCGATTATTCGCTGGCGGGTTCGTACCTCTCGACAAACGGACAGGGCATTGACGATGCATTTATCAATCGCTCGCTGGCGGCCAACGTTGGCTACAGGTTTTCCGAAGGCGATCAACTGCGGCTGACGGTGCGGAGCGATTCCAGTGAAGGCGGGACGCCGGGGCAAACGTTGTATGGAGTGAATTACATCGATCCAACCGCGTACGATGCGCTCAAGCAGCTGAGCGCCACGCTGAACTGGAAGTTTCAGACCGGAGCGCACTGGACGCAGCAGATTCTTGGAACGGAATCGCGCATTCACGACGATAATGCGTACCCGGATTACGACGCATTTTACATCGACCAATTCAACCGTGCCACGCTGCAGGCACAATCTACCTATGTGTTTCGTACGGGAGCCTTTACGGCGGGCTATTTTTACGAGGTGGAGAACGCTTATCCGTCGTCTCTTAACGGGGTGCATGCGCGACGCAACAATCAGGCCGGATTTTTGGACGGCAAATGGAGGCCGCTGCCGCGAGTGACGCTGAGCGCCGGAACTCGCGCGGAAGATAATGCGAGCTTTGGGACGCGCGTGGTTCCGCGAGCTGGTGCGGCGGTAGCGCTGCGATACGCGAATGGATTCCTGGGGGATACGCGGGCGCGTTTTTCCTATGGGGAAGGTATCGAAGAGCCGACCCTGGAGGAATCGTTCAGTACCGATCCATGTAATCCGGGAAATCCAGAACTCCGCCCGCAACGAAGCGAGACTTATAACGCCGGAATCGACCAATATTTCTCCGGCAATCGCCTGCGCGTTTCGGCCACTTATTTTGACGACGAATTTCGCAATCTGATCAGCGAAGCTAGTACCGTCATTACGACTTGCCCTTACGGCAGTGGAATGCTCTTCAATACGGATCGCGCGCGCGCGCGCGGCGTGAATTTTTCCACTGCCGGGAAGCTGCGCCGCTGGCTCACCGTGAAAGCCAACTATTCCAACGATGATTCTCGAGTGCTGGTGGCGCCGAATGCTGTCGATTCCGTAGACCTGCCTGGCAATCACCTGCTGCGCCGCCCGGTCAACTCCGGCAACGTGATGCTGAATGCATCCGTGCGTCGATTCAGCTTTACTGCCGCCGGATATTTCACCGGTGCACGCACCGATAGCGATTTCGACGGATTCGGCCTCACGCGGAATCCTGGCTATTCACGATTTGATCTGGCTACCAGTTACGACGTCAGAAGAGGCTTTTCCGTTTACGGACGAGCGACAAATCTGCTGAACAAGCAATACCAGGACGCGCTCGGCTATCCCGCCCTTGGTCGGGACTTCCGCCTCGGCGTGAACTACCGATTCAGCGGCAGGGACTGATGGACGTGCCAGAGCCGATATTGTTTTGCTGGAGCGGCGGCAAAGACAGCGCCATGGCGTTGTACACCCTGCTCGCGCAGAGACAATATAGCGTGACGGCGTTGCTCACGACCGTAACGGAAGGATACGAGCGCATTAGCATGCATGGCGTGCGCCGCGAACTTCTGCAACGGCAGGCACAATCAATCGGCCTCCCGCTGCACGAGGTTCGCATTCCACCCGATTGCGTAAACGCGACTTATGAGGCGCGGATGGAAGAAGCGCTGCACAAGCATTGTGAGACCGGCGTGCGCAAGGTCGCCTTCGGTGATATTTTTCTGCAAGACCTCAGGGTCTACCGCGAAAAGAATCTTGCTCGTATGGGAATGACGGCTCTTTTTCCCATCTGGAAAAGAGATACACGGGAGTTGATCCGCTTCTTTCACGCGGAGCGTTTTCGTTCGGTAGCGGTTTGTATTGATGGCAAAGTGCTCGATCGGAGCTTCGCTGGGCGTGAATTGGATGCCACATTTTTTGCAGACCTGCCGGTAGGAATCGACCCTTGCGGCGAGAACGGCGAGTTTCACACCTTTGTGTTTGACGGCCCAATTTTTCAGAGTCCGGTGCAGTTTCGGACTGGCGAAGTTGTGCAGCGCGAGTCGTTTATATTTTGCGATCTTGTGCTTGTAGAGCAAGAAAAATGATCACGGATTTGTGCCCCGGCCATCCCAGGGTCGGCGTCGGCGTGCTGATTGCTGACGAATCGAACCGCGTCCTGCTCACGCTGCGCGTGCGCCCGCCGTAAGCCGGATGCTGGAGCATCGTCGGCGGCAAGCTCGATTATCTCGAAGCTCTTGAGACCTGTGCCATCCGCGAAGCCTGGGAGGAAGTCGGTGTACACGTCGCGCTCGAGTCCCTGCTGTGCGTTACGGACCATCTCTTGCCTCAAGAGAATCAGCACTGGGTTTCCCCGGCTTACCTGGGACGCGTTCTGCAAGGTGTAGCCAAGAACTGCGAGCCGGAGAAGACCCTGGACGTCCAGTGGTTTACCCTCGACCAATTACCACCAAATCTGACCATGACTGCCCGCAACGCTATCCGGGCCTACACTCACCGGCTTCCCCGCCCAGGCTGGCCCGCAGCTCGCTGATGCTATAATCGCCATTTCTTATGGCGAAGACCGCATCAGCAGAGACCTCGCTACCCCGGGAAGTCCTGGCGAAGTATGAGCCGGTAATCGGGCTGGAAGTGCACGCACAACTGCTGACTAAGACCAAGATTTTCTGCAGCTGCTCGACCCGGTTCGGTGACCCGCCCAATAGCAACGTGTGTCCCGTCTGTCTCGGTTTGCCTGGCTCGCTTCCAGTGCTCAACAGACGCGCCGTGGAAATGGCCATGCGCGCTTCCCTGGCCCTGAACTGTACGGTGCACGAACACTCGCGGTTTGCACGTAAAAATTACTTCTATCCAGACTTGCCGAAGGGCTATCAAATCTCGCAGTACGAATTGCCGCTCGCGACGGGTGGCTGGATTGAAATCGAGCATGAGGGCGCGCGCAGACGCATTGGCATTACGCGGCTGCACCTCGAAGAAGACGCCGCCAAAAATTTGCATGAGGGTTTTGCGGGATCCGCGGAAAAGACATACATCGACTACAATCGCTGCGGTACCCCTCTAAGCGAAATTGTTTCCGAACCGGATATGCGCGCCCCCGAAGAGGCTCACGCGTATCTCACCGCGCTGAAGCAAATCCTGCTATACACCGGCGTCAGCGATTGCAACATGGAGGAAGGTTCGCTGCGGTGCGATGCCAACGTGAGCGTTCGACTGCGCGGAGCGGCGGAATTTGGTACAAAGGTCGAAGTTAAAAATCTAAACTCCTTCCGCTTTTTGCAAAAGGCCGTTGAGTACGAGATCGAACGGCAAATCGGCGTTCTTGAAACTGGCGGACGCGTCCCACAAGAGACGCGATTGTGGAATCAGGTAGAGAGCCACACGGTTCCAATGCGCTCGAAGGAAAAAGCGCATGATTATCGCTATTTCCCAGAGCCGGACCTCTTGCCCATACACATAAGCGCGGCGTGGCGGAACGAAGCACTGCAGAGTTTGCCAGAATTGCCAGAGGCCAAGCGCACACGCTTCGTACAAGCTTTCGCAATTACGCCCTATGACGCCGAAGTTCTGACTGCCTCCGAATCGCTGGCAGATTATTTCGAGTCCGTGGTAGCGGCGGGAGCGCCGGGGAAAAGCGCGGCGAACTGGATGCAGACCGAATTGTTGCGCCGCTTAAAGGAAGCCGGAAAAGAAATCGAAAAGAGCCCGGTCTCGCCCACCGCGCTCGCGGAACTCTTGAAGCTTGTGGAATCGGGCCAAATCACCGGAGCGATTGGCAAAAAAGTTTTCCTCATTATGTTTGACTCGGGGCGCGCGGCCGGCGAAATCGTAGCTTCCGAAGGCCTGGCACAAAGCAGCGACACCTCGGCGATCGAAGCCATCGCTTGCGAGATTATTGATAAAAATGCGGATAATGTGGCCAAGTTCAAGGCCGGCAACGAGGGCGTCTTTAAGTTTTTTGTGGGTCAGGTGATCAAGGCCACGCGCGGGCAAGCCAACCCGCAAGTCGTAAATGACGTGCTGCGCAAATTGCTGTCGTGATTTCGTCCGGCGAAAAAGTGGTCATGGCTAAAACCGCATTAAAAACCGGCGACAGGGCTCCGGACTTTCTTCTGCTCGACGCGACTGGCAAAGCTGTGACGCTTAAAGATTTCAAGGGCAAGAATGTTTTGATTTATTTCTTTCCCAAGGCGAATACTCCGGGGTGCACCATTGAGGCGTGTGAATTTCGCGATTTACGTCCGAAATTCCTGAAGCGGGATGTGGTCGTTCTCGGCGTTAGCGCTGATCCGCCAAAAATGCTTGCAAGCTTTACCGCAAAGCAACGGCTGAATTTCACCTTACTGAGCGACCCCGAGCACAAAATGATCGAAGCCTACGGCGCGTGGCGCATGAAGAAATTCATGGGACGATCGTTCATGGGCATCGTACGCAGTTCCTATCTGATCGGCCCAAATGGAAGGATCGTTCAAGTCTGGGACCATGTGAAAGCCAAAGGCCACGCCGCCGAAGTATTGGAAGCCGCTAAATAGCGCAATCAAACTTCCCGCTCGGAAATTAAAGTTGAAAGTCAAAATCATCTTCCGAGCCGTTTTCGCGAGGCTCGATCAGCATATTGTCAATCAGCCTGGTTTTGCCGAGATAGACCGCCAGCAAGACATAGCAAGCGCGGCTCACTCTCACGACCGGCTCAAAAGACTCGGCATCGACGATCTTGGCATAATCGATTTTCGCAAGCGGCTCTTCGCCGAGAATTTCTCGCAGCTTGTTCTGCAGATGCGAAACGTCACGCTCCCCCTGGCTTAACTCTTTTTTCGCCGCCGCGAGTGCACGATGTAAAACGGCTGCGGCACTGCGTTCTTGCGGCGTCAAATAAACATTTCGAGACGACATCGCCAGTCCATCGCTTTCGCGGATGATGGGCCCGAAAATAATTTGCGTATCGAGGTTGAGGTCACGCGCCATCACCGTGATCAAGCGCGCCTGCTGGGCATCCTTGCGGCCAAAATAAGCAAAATGCGGTTGCACAATTTCCAACAGTTTCAGCACCACGGTCGTTACGCCGCGAAAATGGCCCGGCCGAGTGCGTCCCTCGAGCCGGTCACTTAAGCCTTCGACACTCACATAGGTGGAGAATCCCGGCGGATACATTTCCGCCGCTTTCGGCAAAAAAAGTGCGTTCACGCCCGAGGACGCAAGTTCCTCCGAATCTTTTTCGAGCGCGCGCGGGTATTTCGCAAAATCTTCATGGGGGCCAAATTGTTTGGGATTCACGAAAATCGAGGCAATTACCGGATCGCAATCCTGCCGCGCGCGCGCAACCAGCGATATGTGCCCCGCGTGCAAGGCCCCCATCGTGGGAACCAGTCCGAGGATGCGGCTCTCCGCCCGCGCCTGACGCGCGCGCTCTTTCATCCAGGCAATTGTTCGAATGGTGTCCAAGGGGTGCAGAGCCCGCTTACGCTGCCGCCCCAGCGGAACGTTCGCGATAAAAATGCATCAGGTCGGTGAGGATTGGTTGTGCGCCAAGTTGCCGAAGCAGCGTGGTGACCTGCCCGCGATGGTAGCTTCCGTGGTTCACCACATGCCGGAGGGACTGCCATAGCAGATTGCGATAAACACCGAATTTAAAGGTGCGATATTCGATGACGCAGTCGAGATCCCGCTGCGTAAGCCCGGCCACGAACCCCAGCAGCTTGGCTTCCTGCGAAATCCAGTGCTCGCGAAGAGTAGCGACCGTATTGAATGGCTTGGCATCCGGAAATGCCGTGGGTGTGCGGCCTTGAAACCGTTCCAGCCAGACCCATTCTCCACTGTAAATATGCACGAGCGTATCGCGAACCGAAGCAAAACTGGAACCCAGCACGCGCGTGAATTGCTCCTCGGTTAGGGCAGATGCCGCTTCCAGGGCGCGGCGATTGGCCCACGCATTATAGTCGTACAGCTGCCGCATCTCGTCCGGAGACATGCTCGCTCAGTAATCCCTCAACTTAATCTTAGTCCGCGACCGGCACGGTTTTGCGCTGAACAACATTCAAGCCCGAGTGATAAGACTCAGCGTCCGAAGGAAACGAACCGTTGCGCACATCCTCGCAGTATTCCTTCACGGCCCTGGTAATCACTTCCCCCAGATTTGCATACTGCCGCGTGAATTTCGGTGTATGGCCATAATTCAGACCAAGCATGTCGTGAATCACGAGAACCTGTCCATCGCAATCTGGGCCGGCGCCGATGCCGATCGTCGGAATGCGAAGTTCGCGCGTGATTTGCGTGGCCAGTTCGCGGGGAATCGCTTCCAGCACTACGGCAAATGCTCCCGCGGATTCCACCGCTCGTGCATCGCGCAGCAGTTGCTCCGCCGCGTCCACAGTTTTGCCCTGCACGCGATAGCCGCCCAGCGCGTTTACGGATTGCGGAGTCAGCCCTACGTGACCCATGACGGGGATTTCCGCTTCGGTGAGGCGCACGATCAATTCCAGTCGCCGTTCGCCGCCCTCGATTTTGACGGCCTCCACGCCGGCTTCTTTGACGAAGCGCACAGCATTGCGCAGCGATTCCGCGGTGTCGGTGTGATAGCTACCGTAAGGCATATCCGCGACCACAAGCGCGCGCTTTGCACCACGTCGCACCGCCGCAGCATGGTGCAGCATGTCTTCAATGGTGACCGGCAGCGTGCTTTCATGGCCAAGAACCACCATGCCGAGCGAATCCCCCACCAACAGCACGTCTACGCCAGCTTCATCGAGCAGTCGTGCGGTGGGATAGTCGTAAGCAGTTAGACAGGTGATTTTCTGCTTTGCGGAATTTGCAGCCTGAGATTTTCGCTGCAACAACTCGGGCACGGTAACTTTTTCGTTGCCCGCTGCGGGAAGTGCGCTCACAGTAGCCTCCGGTGCCGTTCCCTGGTTGCGGGATACAGCCCTGTACCTTGACGAAGCATAACAAATTTCGTTTTGTAAGACTATAGTCCTCAGGCAAGATGGCCATGGAACGCGGTAAGCCTCGTTACGTTTCAGCCAGCAAAGCGCTCCGTGGCGCTTCGGTACCAACGCCGTGCCAGCCTACCGGCCTTCCACTTACCGCTTCTTTCACCGAGCGGAACAGAACCACATACATAAGCTGCCGGTAGTAAAATCGCTGTAGCAAAACGGGCACGAGTAAGGTCCAATCTTCCCCGCGTTCCAGAGCGAAAGCGATGATGCAAGTCAGGACGTCGATTAACAGAAATCCAATGAAAAACAAAACAGAACCAAGTAAATCGCCGGTCGGCGAATGAATCTGCGGAATGTATGGAAAATGCCATTTTTCCAAAGCCCAGAGCAGAACCGCGCCGAGAAACAGCAGATCGATGATGGGAGAAATCAACGGAAGCAACACCTGGAACAGAAAAATATTGGGCAGAGCTATCCATCCCAGGGTTCCATATCTCGGGCGGAAGAGCGTGTTCTTATGCTTCCAGAAAGATTGCAGCGTGCCGAAGGTCCATCGAAAACGCTGACGGATCAGTATGCCGGGAGTGTCTGGCGCTTCGGTCCAGGCGATTGCTTCTTCATCGTAGCTGATGCGCCAGCCGAGACGTCGAATGGCGATAGTCAAATCGGCATCTTCCGCCACCGTGTCGGCGGTAATTCCTCCCGCAGCCTCAACGGCTTTTCTGCGCCAGGCACCCAGCGCGCCAGGCACTACGGTGATGCAATTCAATAAATCAAAAGCGCGCTTCTCCATATTTTGACTGGTGATGTACTCCAAGGCCTGCCAGCGCGTGAGCCAACGTGAACGGTTTCCGACCTTAACGTTGCCGGCCACCGCGCCAACCTGCGGATCGGAGAAATGTCGGACGAGTTTGCTGATGGCGTCCGGTTCGATTTCCGTATCGGCATCAATGGTGACGATAACGTCCGTGTCCGCCGAAGAGACTCCGGCACTCAATGCCGCTGGTTTCCCGCGATTGACCTGATGAATGATGTGCACGCGCTCATCACCGGCGAAATGTTCATCGAGCAGTTTGCCCGTGGCGTCCGCCGAGCCATCGTCGATGACGATGACGCGCAGCTGCGCGAAATCGGAAGCCAGCACGGAATTTATCGTTTGCACGATCACCTTTTCTTCATTGTGTGCCGGAATTAACACGCTGACGGTAGGCGGCGGATCGGAAAGTTTATGGTGATCCGGACGGCATTTCTCGATCAGCGCCAAAATGCCGATGATGAGCGCGCGGCCGCTCACCAGCACAATGCCCGCGATGAAGATCGTGGCAATGCCCAGCCGGAACCAATGATAGAGGCCGAAGATGAATCCATCGGCGCGAGCTTCCAGTTGCTCCTGCGTCGAGAGCGGCAGCATGACCTGGGCGCGCGTCTTCCCCAGCAGGTCTGAAACCGAAACAAACGAAAAGCCCCTGGCGCGCAGCGCGTCTATTATCTTCGGCAAAGCCTCGACGGTTTGTGTGCGATCCCCGCCGCCGTCGTGAAACAAAAGGATATTTCCGTCATTCGCTTGCTGCAAAACTTCATCGACAATTTCCTGCTCCGGCGTCTGTTTTCCGTTAATCATTTGCCAGTCGTGCGGATCGATCTTCTGGCCAATGATCAGATAACCCATATCCTGCGCGAACGGCAGTTGCGCGACCTCCTCGGCGTATTCCGGCTGGTGGTCGATTCCAAACGGTGGGCGAAACAAAATGGTTTTGACGCCGAGAATGCTCTCGATCAGGCGTTGCGTTAGGTTCAGTTCCCATCGTGCCTGCGTCTTCGAGATTTCGTCCCAGCTGGGATGCGTGTAAGTGTGATTGCCGATTTCGTTGCCTTGGGCATACTCCCGGCGCAGCAGTTCCGGATATTGACTCGCTTCTACTCCGATAACGAAAAATGTGGCGGGAACGCCTTCGCGCTTGAGGATATCCAGGATTTTCGGCGTCCAGCGTGGATCCGGCCCGTCGTCGAAAGTAATCGCAATCTTTTTGTTGGCCGCGCCGATCTGGTCGATCTTGTAGGAGAGCGGATAGGCGTCGTATTTTTCGCTAGTGAAAAGATCCGTGTTCGGGTCATAGGTAAAGCTGCGCTCGCCGTCTTTGGGGGTGTCAACAAAATGCCAGATGTCGCCGTCGCCTTCGAGGATCAGATCCGGACCCGGCGGCAGGTCGGTCAGTTTGTTGCGCGCGGCATCGTCGGGCCGCGTGGCGTCCCAAATGGGCCATAATGAGGTGTCCGCGGAGCCCAGCCGCCATAGTGCGGTTCCCTGCACACCCAGGCGCTCGCTGGCCCGCAGTTCGTTATAGGCCGTAACAGCATCCAGCATCCAAACCTGATGCACGTGGTTCTGCTCATCCGAATAGGAATAGTGAGGATTGAGCGAGGCGGTATCGAATTCAACCGCAGCTTCGGATTCATACGCATGCAGCAACGCTTCCTGGATGGTCAGCGTCTCGGAGGTGACCGGCTTGTTCTTTGTCGTCAGTGTCCAGTCATACGCATAGCTGCCGACGGTCACCACGATTTTTTGCGCCGGGACTTCCTCCAGCACTTGCCGCAGGTTTTCCACAAACCAGTCCTGCGACGCGATGGGACCCGGCGGTGAAGACAGCCAGTGCTCATCGTAGTTCATCAAAACGATGGCGTCGGCCTGTTCGCCGAAATATTGATAATCGTAGGCATCGTCTCTCGCGGGCAGCGCAACCATGAGCTTCAGCCCCGCAGCGTGCATGCCCGCCGACAGCTCGCCAATAAATTCGCGGTAATGCTTTTGGCTGGCATCCGGCACCTCTTCGAAATCTACGACGACGCCGGCTTCGTGCGCTTGCTGAGCGAATTGCAGCAGGTCCTGCGAAAGTTTGTGCCGCGCCGCGGCGTTCCCGAGCATTTCGACCATTTCCTTGATGTGCCAGGTCAAACCGTCGTAGTTGTTTAGCAAGCCCATCATGGGCAGCTCGACATTGGCTGTCTTCATCCACTGATGCAGCTTGTCTTCTTTCAGAATATTGACCGCATCCGTTGGCTGGCATTTTGCCGTGCGCTGCCCGTGTTCGTAATCCACGATGGTGATGGAGCCGTCAGGACTAACCGCATGCAGTTGCTCGGGCAACAGCAAATCCAGGTCTTTGTAATGTTTTTTTAGCGTTGCCAGACTATTTGGATCCCAGCTTACGAAAAACGCGGCGCGCAGTGGATCGTAGCTGGCAGGAACCGTGCCGAGATGCGCCACGCGGCGTTGCCGGCCTTCGCGCGCGGGCGTGGGCTTTTTCTTCAGCTTCAGCGCATGCAGTCCCGGGTTGGTACTCGGCAACAGACCAGACGGAAGTTCGACACTCACCGCAATAGTCACAAAAAAATAAGCCAGCAGCAGGGTCAAGAACACAGCCGAAAGCTCCATCACCCGGCGCGTGCGGCGCCAACGAACGCGCTCCTCGTCATAAAATATCGGCCTGCGTTCTTTCATGAACCCCTGCAACGGCCGTTCATCCGGCCGTTCTCTGTCGCGGTAGACTCGACGTACTAAATTACTGCTACTTCATTGTAAGATGCGTTTCACCGATGAAGCGAGTTTTCTCTAGCCCCATTATCGCGCTGCTGGCGGGCCTTTGCTTGCGCCTCTTGTTCATCCTGAAATTTCCCGCCGCTTCCGGCGATACCGTGCTGTACGAGCAAATGGCCACCAATTGGCTGCAGCATCATATGTATGCCATGAACGTCGATGGAGTAATCACGCCCGTGGATATCCGTATGCCCGGATATCCAGCGTTCCTGGTGTTGATCTATCTGCTTACGGGAAAGGTTGGAGCGTCGGCGCACGTTTTCGTGATGCTCGCGCAAGCTTTGGTGGATTTGGCGGACTGCTTGGTGATCGCGGCAATTGGTGTGGTCCTCGTGCAACTGGCCGATGAGAATGCCAGGGTGAAATCGGTTTTCCTTGGCGGTCTGTGGCTTGCAGCGTTATGTCCTTTCATCGCGAATTATTCTGCGACACTATTGACCGAATCCGTGGCCGTCTTCTCTAGCGCCATCGCTTTGTTTTTTTTAATTGCGCTCGCAACAGCCACCGACCGGCTGGTGTCTCCGCCGGGAATGAATGGCAAGCAACGAACTCTCGACTATCGCGTAGCCGCGATTTGCACCGGACTTATCGTAGGCCTGGGCACGTTGCTGCGCCCCGAAACCCCTTTGCTGCTAGCGTCGGCCTGGCTTGGCGCGGCGTTGCTGCTCTGGCCTCACGGACAATTTCGGTACTGGCTGCGCGTCGTGCTGTTCAGCGGCGTGGCGTTCCTGTTGCCGCTGTTGCCCTGGGCGGCGCGAAATGCCATCACGCTGCATGAGATCCAATTCCTGGCTCCGAAAAACTCCAACCTCCCTAGCGAACTCGTGCCCAAAGGTTTTATGGCTTGGGAAAAGACCTGGCTTTTTCGCGTGCGCGATGCTTATCAAGTTTCCTGGAAATTAAATGGCGAAGCCATCGATGTTGACAGTATTCCGGCACGCGCGTTTGATACACCGCAGGAAAGATCCCGCGTCGCGGATATCCTCGAGCAATACAACAACGACTTGACGCTCACACCGCAGGAAGACGCAGCCTTCGGGCAATTGGCGCGCGAGCGCACCGCCCGCCATCCCCTCCGCACGTACCTTTTTTTGCCCGCAGCGCGCGCGGTTACGCTGTGGTTTACTCCCAGGATTGAATTGTTGCCGGTCTCCGGAACCGTCTTTCCCCTGCGACAATCGTGGCACGACGATCGCGTCGACCAATCGGCCACCGTGGGATTTTTTTTCCTTAATATTTTCTATGTCGCCTTGGGAATTTACGGCGCTTGTTGCCTGTGGCGCTGGAATCGGCACGTTCGTCCCGCGGTCATGGTCCTGGCGCTCTTTGTACTGCTCCGCACGGCTTTCCTCACCACCATCGAAACGCCCGAACCGCGCTACGTTTTGGAGTGTTATCCAATTCTGCTTGCATTTGCCGCGACGCTATTCACTAAACCCGGTATAGCGGCCCGCTTCTGAAGCAGTCGTCGCTCTTTGCGATCGTAGTACAGGCGGGGGGAAAGGCGCTCGATTTGTATGCCCCACAATCTAACACCCCCGCATGCCGCGCTCTTACACAACTTCAATTATCGTTCTTCGACCGGCTCGGGATGTATCGTGACACGATAGATCTGCGGAAAGCGCTCTTTCACACGGTCCTCGAGGGCGGCGGTTACGTCATGCACCTGGGTAATCGGCAGCGCGCTATTCATGATGCAGTGGCAGGTCACCACGATGCGGTGCTCCACTTGCCGCACGCGCACATCGTGGCAGTTCACCAATTCATGATATTCGGCCGCCAAGCCGTTCGTGAACCCTTCAATGGAGCGTGAGAGTTGTTTCATTTCTCCCACGCCGGCATCCGGCGTGGCAATGTGCCGCCCGAGGGGCTCGATGTGAATCGTCACTTCCATCGGTCCGCTGCGCAGCTCGCGGATGTCGTCTTCGAGTTCCGTACTTTGGCGGTGTGCTTCTCGCAAACTAAGTTGCTCGTCGACTTCAAGGTGGAGCTCTACAAAAAGCTTGCCATCCTGCTGCAGCGCGGTGATGTCGTGGATGGCTAGTCCTCGCCGTTGCGCCACGGCGCGAATGGCCTCGAACAGATGTTCCCCCTGGGGCGCGCGCGGCTCGGCGTGCACCATAACGTCCGACGGGACGATTTCTCCAATGCGTTTTTCAATCGCATTGCTCAATGTATGAACCTGTTCGAGGCTCGCGGTCCGCGCGACGCTGACCGTAGCGTCCACAAAGTGACGGTTGCCGGCGCGGCGTACCCGGATGCGGTCAACGTCCAGCACGCCTTCCATTCCCGCTACTGCCCGCGCGATGGTCTGCTGCAAACCTTCGGGTGCAACATCCAGCAGAGCATCCAGCGTGCGCTTGCCCAGGCGCGAGCCCACCCAGAGAATCACCGCCGCGACCATTAAACCGGCAATCGCGTCCGCGTAAATCAGCGAAGGCAAATTCCACGTTTCACCCGCCCAAACGAGGCTAATTCCCACGATCACCACCATCGTGCTCCAAACGTCGGTTGAAAAATGCAGCGCGTCAGCCTCCAACGCTTCACTCGAGTATTTTTTTGCGGTATAGGACAATGCTCGCGAACGCGTCACATCAATGGCTAGCGCCACAAAAAGCACCAGAAACGCCGTAATACTCGGTTGGATGTGTACATGATGAAAAAACAGTCGGTTAAACGCCTCGTAAATAATATACAGGGCCGTCATTACGAGAAGCGCCGTTTCCACGAACGCAGAGAAGTTTTCGAACTTGCCGTGGCCATAGGGATGCCGCTCGTCCGCCGGCTGGTCCGAAACCCGCACGGAAAGAAAAGTGACTAACGCCGCTACCAGATCCAGTGAAGAATGCAACGCCTCAGACAGCACGCCCAAGCTCCTGGTGCGCAGCACCAGAAAAGTCTTCAGCGACACTAGCAGCATCGCCGACCCCACGCTCAAAAGCGCGGCGCGTTTCTTCTCTCGCGCCATTTGGTTGTGTTGGGAAACCAGCATCGCCCGCCTAGACTACCTCAACTGCTCGGGAATTGCCGTTACACATCGGGTGGGTTCCGCCACAACGGCTCGGAAGAGGCTCAAGGGACACACACGAAGCAAAGTAAATCCAACCTCTGGTCAAAAAGTAACCCACGTGGGGTTAAAATTTTGCTGCCAAGCCTCCGACCGGAACCAACTCCGGAATGCGCTCGATACGTCCGAGCAACATCGCATAACTGGCGATTCCCATTAGCAACACCGCAGTCGCGACGGCGAAAGCTGCGGCAAAGGAATGCGTCGCGGAGACGATATAGCCGGTAATAATCGGCGCTGAAATGGCAAAAAGTTGGCCGCAGAAATTGGCGATGGCGGCCACCGTTCCGACGGAGCCTGAAGGCGCAATCAGCGAAGGTACGGTCCATGCCACGGGTGCCGCTGCGGCTAATCCTCCCAGCGTGAGGCTGATCCATAGGACCGCAGCGACCGGCGTGTGTGCGTGTGCTGCACCCCAAATCGCCAGGCCGAGGCTCATGCCGAGCAACAAAACCGTCTGGCGCACCCGCGTGGCGTTCGAGCCGCGCTCGATTAGAAAGTCTACCAGCCACCCACCCACTACAAAATCTGTGATCGCCGCAAAAATCCAGGGTACGCCGGTATACAGCACCGAGTGCAAGAGGTTCACGTTCATCGCCGACGAGAGGTAAGTGGGCAGCCAAGCCAGTAACAGAAAAAAAGTATAGTTGTAGGCTCCCCATCCGATCGCAAGTCCGTAGACCTTTTGCTGCCGCAGCAAATAACCCAGTGGGACTCTATCCGTGGACGGGCTTTCGCGCGGATCGTTGCGCGGATTAGAAAGCTCTGGCCCAGCCGGAGGCGTTTCTACGGGATCGTGATAGCTGCGATAAAACAGGGCAAAATAAAGCAGGCTGGCGAACCCCGTGGCGGCGAAACTCCAGCGCCACCCAAAGTGCAAGAGAAGAATGCCGATCAATGGTACGCCAATGCCCGACGAGAGCTTCGCTGCGGAATCGGTGATGGAGATAGCCAGGCTCCTCTCTTGCTCCGGAAACCATTGGCCGATCGCTTTGGCGTTGGCAGGAAATGTCGGCGACTCCGCTACACCTAGAAGCAGGCGGGCGGCGAATAGCCCCGACAAGCCTGGCGAAAGCGCGGCGCAAAAAGACGCTACGCTCCACAAGAAGGCGCTGATGCGGACGACGCGGCGCACGCCGAGCCGATCGAGCAGGATTCCGACGGGCACCTGCATGGCCGCATAACTCCAGCTAAAGGCACTGGATAAGTAGCCGAACGAAATTAGCGTGAGACCGAACGAATCGTGCAGCGCCTGCTGGGAAACCGCCAGATTGATGCGGTCAAAAAAATTGACGATCACCCCGACGGCGAGCAAAAACGCGATAGACCATCTTCCTGGCTGCAAAATGGATTCTCCGGCGCTCGCGGGAGGCGTGTTCATTATTCGCATGAACTACGGACATCGCTCTACGGTCTTGCGCTCAATCGTTTGGAGTTTCCCATAACTTACCGTTGGCCGGATGATTTTTCAGTGAAGCCATAACCACTGCGGCTCTACGCCGACGGTCGCGAATGGGCGCTGAGGCGACAGGGGTTGTCACACTCCGTGTTCAACGGAAACGAGTTCTAATCGCCAGCTAACTCTGTGAGCCAACCTGTCCTTGCGGTCCATTGCGTCTGCTATCCCCGGCGCTATGCTAGATCAGCGCGCGCTAGGCCGGTCACGAACTGGTTGTTGGATTAGGTTCTCGTGTCCGCCGCCTGGCCGTGAGTCGCTGCGCATCCAAATAAGTATGAGATAAGTATGAGTCGACTTCTCCAACTCGCCGCGCTCTCCTCCGCCGCCATGGTTCTCGCCGCAGTATCCCGGCCTCCGTCTCAAGCCGCGACCCAGGGGCGTGACAGTTCTGCGGCGATCTCTTCCGCTTCGGGGGCCTCGGACGTTAACGGCCTGGTGGCCGCTGTCTGCCCCGTGGTTTATCAGCTTGACGAGTCTCCGGGAAATCGCGGCTACCACTATGTCTTCTATGGCAACGCGTTTTTCATCAACCGCGACGGCTATCTACTGACGGCCGCCCACGTCCTGTCAGAATTTCACAACGGCGGCCAACCCAGCATCCTGCTCCGTCAAGCTGCAGCGCCACCCCGCCTCGTGAAAGCCACGATCATTGCCATGGACGTTGACCACGATGTGGCCGTCCTTCGCGCCACGCCCAACCCGTTCAATGGTCCGTATGCGGTGGTCAGCCTGCCTCTGACCGGAGAAAAACCGGTCATTGGCGAGTCCGTGGAAACTACGGCGCTCCGCCCCTCGCGCATGAAAGATCCCCACACGTTCGAGCTTCCGATTGCTGACTCTTTCCCCGCACTCGTCTCGGACTACCGACGGATGGCCATCGGTTCCGAGTCGAAAACCGCGCAAGCTACTGCAGGTCCCTCTGATCCCCAGGTATTTACGGACCTCTTCCTGTTCAGCCACGAAGTCCAACGCGGTCAAAGCGGCGCGCCCGTTACGAGTGCGGCCACCCACGCAGTGGTAGGCATAATTGAAGGCCGCTGGCTTCATCCCGCCGGGAGTTCCCTTACGAAAACGGCTCGGGGTGCCTCCCCTCCATCTCCCTCCGCCTTAACCCAGGGGGCCGCAATCCCTATCCCATATGCGACGGCTCTACTACAAAGAAATCACGTGTTGTGGTCCACAGCCCCTGCGCGATTCTAGCCCGCCAATGTAGTACTAAAAATATCGGTACCACCGTACCGTTGCCTCCCGCTACCTGCCAGCCTACTCTGACACTGGGCGTTCTATCCGCTCAGTCTAGTACTGGCGAAAGCTGGGCGAAGACATGGCGGACGAGTACACCTGATTTTCACAGGCTTCCTTAGTGCGGGATGCTTGACATTCCCGCATTAAAGGATAGAGTGCATCCGGGGTCCTTTCTTATCCCGGAGGCACAATGTCACGTAAACTCGCAGTGGTGTTCCTGACCATGCTCGTTTTGGTCGGGGCGATGGGCCTGAAAACGGCAGTAGCAGCACATAGCGACGGTTCCGTAATGATGGCCAACGGTGGTGCACCACCACCGCCAACGCCGTGGAAGAATGGCGGAGCACCTCCGCCGCCGACGCCGTGGAAAAACGGTGGCGCGCCACCACCGCCAACTCCCTGGAAGTAGTCCGAAGCCAGCTGGGCTGAATAGGTTTCAGCCGCTCCGGAAGCCAGGGACGAAACGAGGAATTCGTGCCTGGCTTACTTGAGAATTTCCTTTGGATCGCTTGCACGCTGCTTGAAGTGTTTGTAGTGGTGTGCGCGTTGAAGAAGGGTGCTTTTCGGCGTTATCTGATATTGAATCTGTACATGGCCGCTTCCGTTCTTGCCACCGTCGGCCGCTATCGTGTTCTAACGCATTACGGCTACACCTCTTCCGAGTACCTCTATTTCTATTATTATTCCGACGCGCTATTAACGATTTTCTTGTACTTCGCTCTGACCAGCCTCTACGCTCACGTATTCAGCGACATGAACGCCAATCGCTTGGTGCGCTTCGGCGCCGTCGGCTTACTTGCGGGCACCGCGTTATTTTCTTATCTGGTCGTCGAACAATCCAACGCCCGGATGATCACGCACTTCGTCGTGGAATTGTCGCAAAACTTGTATTTCGTCGGCCTCGTTCTCACTTACGTGCTGTGGGCGGCGATCATGAAACTCCGCGAGAGTCGCACGCAGCTCATCCAATTGGTCTTGTCTCTTGGCGTTTATTTTAGTTTGCTCGCTGCAACCTATGCTCTGCGGAACATGTTCCCCTCAAAGAGTTCTCTTTTTCTCTCGTTCATCCAGCCGATTGGGTTCGTGCTGCCTTTGGCTTGGGCCTATGCTTTCTGGAAATTATCCTCGGACCAGCTTATTTCGCCGGCACGCCTTGCGGTGGTGTCACGATGATGGCCGGAATTATTTTCGTCTGCTCCGTGACGTTCCTGCTGCAATTCTTCGTTTCATATTGCCGATCCCTGATCGCCGCCTCCGCAAAACAGCCTTTGTCCCTGGAGGTGCAAGATGTAACTGGCATCACCAAGGCGGCCTCTGGAGAGGACTTCGCGCGAGTATTGCAACTGCTGCATCTCTGCCCCGAAAGCCCGGAAGATCGCACGCGGATTCAAGCGATTCGCGCATATTTCCGCATGCTGAACTTCGTCCGCTCAACGATCGCCAGGATTACGCCTTCCGTGCGGGCCTGGACGGAATACGAACGCGCGCAGTGCGCGTACTTCGCAGCCGTGGCTCTCGAACGCCGCATCGCGTGCAGCCGCGATATGCTCGCGCAACAGATGGACGCCTAGCCGTTCCGGTCATCCCTCCTTTACCTTTACGCCACAGCCATCCGTTCCTTGCACACGCCTCCTGAAAGCCGCCGTGGTATTCTTCGGCGGTACACTCCTCACCGGAGTGTGAGCGTCCGCAGCGCAAAACCTACCGGTGACCAAAACCTGCTTGCTATGCGGTGCCGTGCTGCCCTCGAGCGCACGCGCCTGTAATTTTTGTGAAATCTCTACTTCGGCGCAACCCGGCCGAGTGGCCACATTGCCACCTATAAATCCGAATGCTTTTTTGGCGAAAAACACCGAGGACGAAAGCGCTTGGCGTGACGAGTTAGCCCGTCGTCTGGAAACCTATCGGGGCCGCAAGCGCAGGCACGCTCCCAACGCTGGCCAGTCGCGGCTGCCTTTCGAAAATGATTCTTCTATCGCAGTGGACGCGATCGATAACTCCCGAATTGACCGGACGGTGAACTCGTCCGGTTATGAGACGGTCAGTAATTCGACCTTGCCGCCCAGGGCTCATCCAGCAGACGCGGCATCCAAGGTTGCACTCGCTGCCACGGAGTCGCCCTCAACGGCGAGCGAAGAATTCTCCTTCACCATCGCGATTGGCAGGCCTCCGCGCAAACGCGAGGACGATACACGCATGGTCATCGATGTTTCGCTCCCTCCAGAAGATTTAGCGCGCCCGGTAAACGAGCCCCACCCAGCGCGCGATGAATATGCCTTGCAGCCTGTAGCGCCTATCGAAGAACGCCAGATGGCGGCCGCGATCGACGTTGCCTGCCTGCTGTTCGCTTACGGTGGGATCCTTGCGCTCTTTGGCGCGGTGGGCGGCGAGTTCACCATGAACAAGCTCAGCGGCGCGGTCGGTCTGGCAACCTTTGCCATTGTCTATCTGCAATATTTCGCGCTGTTCACCATTTTCGGTGGAACCACGCCCGGCATGATGCTGCGCGGTTTGCAGGTCATTGGTTTTTCCGGCGAACCGCCGACACCCCGACAGATGCTCATGCGCAGCGCTGGCTACATGCTATCCGCAGGAACTTTTTTCCTGGGTTTCCTCTGGTCCATGTGGGACGAAGATTCGCTGACTTGGCACGACCGTATTTCTCGCACCTACCTTCATTCGACCGCCGCGCTTGGCGAAGCCAACGCCGAAAAGGCCGCGCCGATTCACTAACTCTTCTGCCCAAGATTTTAGCGGGACGATGATCAGCGACAGAAGCACATTCCGTCAGGTTTTCTTCACCACTTCGTCGGAAGCGATTTTGCCGTCGCGAATATATATGATGCGGTGAGCGTGTTGCGCGATATCATGCTCGTGAGTAACCACAATAATGGTATTGCCCTGCTCGTGAAGATTCTCAAACAGCGCCATGATCTCTTCGCCGGTTTTTGAGTCCAGGTTTCCCGTCGGCTCGTCCGCCAGCACGATGGACGGGGAATTGACCAGCGCGCGCGCGATGGCCACGCGCTGTCGCTGACCACCAGAGAGTTCGTTAGGCTTGTGGCTTATCCTTGACGTAAGGTCCACGCGCTCCAGGGCTTTCTTGGCCTTTTCGATGCGCTCTTCGGAAGGCGTTCCGTTGTAAATCAGCGGTAATTCGACGTTGTGCAAAGCGGTAGCGCGCGGGAGCAGATTAAATGTTTGAAACACGAATCCAATTTCTTTGTTCCGGATGTACGCCAATTCGTCGTCATCCAGGTCGCTCACCAGCCGCCCGGCCAGCCAATATTTTCCGGAGCTCGGCGAATCGAGACACCCGATCAGGTTCATCAACGTAGACTTCCCGGACCCTGACGGACCCATGATCGCCACGTATTCGCCTTTGCGAATTTGCAGATCCACGCCACTCAGCGCGTGCACCATCTCCGTCCCCATCTGGTAGGTCTTTTCGAGTTCCTCGGTCTTGATTACAATTCCCGAGCTCACCAGATCTTCGCGATACGAATCCGCGGATGTAGTCTCGACTGGCATCAAATTCTCCCCTGAATCTTTTCTGGCGGCGGCCGGCGCTCTAGCTCTCTTGATCGTCCGGCTTCTTCGGCGCGGAGTTATCCACTTTTACGCTGGCCTCCGGCTTAAGCGTGCGCAGCGCCTTGTAGCTGCCGATCACGATCTCGTCGCCGGGCTGCAGGCCTTTGGTCACTTCGATATCCGTCACGCCGGCGATCCCGGTTTCCACCGGCTTGAATATCGCTTCCTTCCCACGCACGATGAACACGCCTTGCACTTCGTCTTTCTTCGGATCGCTGCTCGCGACGGGAGGCGGAGCTGCCAGGGTCACCCCGGAATCGCTGTGTTTTTTGGCTTTTTTAGCCGCTTCTTCCAGTTCCTTCCGCGTACGCACGGCGAGCGCCTGAATGGGAATGGCGATCACATTTCTCTTTTCCGCGGTCTTGATCTTTGCCGTGGTCGAAAGCCCCGGCCGCAAATTCTCCGGTGGCGCCGCCAGCGTCACCACCACCTTAAAATCCTTCGCTTCCTGCGTGCTGGTGGTCGTCTGCGTCGTCGCTAATCCCGAGCTGCGCAGCACTGCCTGCGAACCAATCTCCGTCACTTTGCCCTTGAAGATTTTTCCGGGCACGGCGTCGATCGTGACATCCGCATCCTGGCCGATCTGCACATTTACAATGTCCGTTTCATCCACCTTCACTTCCGCGGTCACCACGGACATATCCGACAGCGTCATTAGAAAGCTGCCATTAGCGTTCTGAATTCCGGGCACCACATATTCTCCCAGCCGCACCGGCAAATAGCTGACGATACCGTTGATCGGCGAGATATACGCAGTTTTCTGCAGAATGTCTTTGGTGTGCACCAGCACCGCGCGGCTCTGGCTTACCTGCGCGCGCGCCTGAGACAATTGCGCATTGAGCGCCTGCATGCGCGCTTCCGATGCGGCTACGCCCGCGACCGCAGCGTCAAACGTGGTCTTGCGCTGATCAAAATCCTGCTTAGGGATCAACCCATCCTTAAACAAACCTTGCCCGCGATCGTAATCGAGCTTGGCTTTTTCGAGGTTCGCCCGTTGCTGCAGCAGGTCGGCTTGCGCCGCCTTGTAGCTGGCTTGGGCGGCGACCACGCCGGACTCCGTGGAAGTGATGGCCGCGTCTTGCGCCTGCACGTCGGCGTTGGCTTGCACATTTTCCTGCAGCAGCAGTTTGTCGCCCTTCTTGATGTGATCGCCTTCTTTCACCAGAATCTCTGTAATGCGTCCGAATCCCTGCGCCGTCACGTTGGTATATGTGGTGGGCTTAATTTCGCCTGAAGCGGTGACTTGAGACACCAGAGAGTCCTGTGTGGCTACCTTCGCCGTCTGAACCGTCACCACACCCTTGTTGGCCTGGTTGATGCTCACCAACACGATCACCACGACCGCCGCCAGAACGCCCAGGCCGATCAAAACCTTTTTCCACATCTTCATACCATGCCCCTTCGGTGACCGACGATCCCGCTAGAACTGACGATGCTGTGCGCCGAGCCGTTTTGCCCAAATTCAAGCCCCGCAGTGCCTCAACTCGTTTCAACTAGCTATCTTAATCATTCCGCGGCACTTACCACGCCAGTCATGAGCTGGCTATAAACCCGATGTCAATCGGTCTCCGGCACCCATAGATACGACCGCGGCCGGCAAAATGTTTCGCCGCCGAACGTTCTCGGTATCCGCTCGCCAAGGTAGACGGGTCTTCGGAGCAGGCCGTGTGTCTACATTCTAGGGGTAGATCGCCTCAAAACAAAGACTTCCCCGTACGTTCTGGCACGTTCATCGACAGCCGTCAGCGGCAGTGCTTCCTGTTTGTTGGACGCTGCAAGGTTCGTTCTCGATGTGCTCGCCTCGCAAAATTCTGGCCTTTTTCACAACATATTGACGCCACGGCAGGCCCTAAAATGGTGCTATACTTCGCTGTCGCCGGGAATTTCCGGACGCACGCCGCGGAGAGGTGGCAGAGCGGCTGAATGCGGCGGTTTGCTAAACCGTTGTAGGGGCCAAAACTCCTACCGGGGGTTCGAATCCCCCCCTCTCCGCCATTTCCTGTCGAATCAACTATCTAGCAGGGATATCGCCACACTTGTATTCCAACCAATCCCGACGAGGGAAATCAACGAATTGTAGTAAAAATGTAGTAGTGCGGTTTGAATCGCCTCGCCCCAATCCTTTAGCCAATCGGAACTTGAATCCACTTGCCAGGTAACCGCGTTTATCAGGCAAGTGCATGATTTCCAGATGGGCGACGATCTGTCTGGAACATACCGGTTCCGGCAACCCACTTCCGTCAATCTAGGGCAGCGGCCATTCTCAGTGCAAAATCGCGTCTGTCGATGATAATCTCGCAACGCGAGCCAGTCGGTCCAGAAATTCACTCCTTTTTGGAGGGAGCTATGATTCAGCTCCGCGTTCTGTCTTGCTTCGTGACATTGGCCGCGGTCGCGTTGTTTTGCTCGGCAGCCGATCGCATTCTCTTTGCGCGAATTGCTCCAGTCCAAGCCATCTTGTTCATCTCGAACGCTGATGGCTCCGGCGAGCGAGCTCTCACGCAGCCCGGCTCGCTCGATTACAATCCTTCTTGGTCTCCGATGGCCGACTGGATCGTCTTCACGTCGGAACGCGCCGGCTCGGCTGATCTCTATCGCATCCACCCGGATGGGACTGGCCTTGATCGTCTGACCGACGACCCCGCGTATGATGACCAGGGCGCGTTCTCGCCCGACGGTAAACAAGTGGTCTTCGTCACAACGCGCGCCGCGGGAACCGCCGACCTCTGGATCGTCGACGTTGGCAGTCACAAATCGACGCCTCTCACTTCCGGACGGGGCGGGGACTTCCGACCTGCGTGGTCACCTGACGGCAAGTGGATCGCATTTTCTTCGGATCGCGAAAGCAGCCTTCCCCCAGCGAAAGGCCGATGGGAACGCCTGCATGTGGTCGACATTTGGCTCGTCCGGCCCGACGGCACCGGCCTGAAACGCATTTCGGAGCATGGCAATTTCTGCGGTAGTCCGAAGTGGGCCCCGGATAGCAAAAGCGTGATTGCTTACTGCATGTCCGCGCAGGAAACATGGACGTACCGCTTCGGCGGAGCAGACGGTGAGACCAAACTCGTCCAGATAGACATTGCCACCGGTGAAACGAAACCCGTGGCGGCCGGTCCCGGCGTCAAAATATCTCCGTCGGTGCTGGCATCGGGTGAGATCGCCTATCTTCGGAACAACAAGTCGAAACACGGAGTTTTTTATGCAAGCGGCAAGCCGGGCCCTGCGGGCTCGGATTTGCACTCACCTTCCTGGTCTCCGGACGGTGCCCATCTCGCCTATAGCCGCTACATCAGGCAGTTCAGCGCTGAACCTAGGAAGCGCTGGAGTCGGAATCCCCATTACGAATTGTCTACTACCGCCTGGTTGCCTGCATGCGATCCCACCGGTGAACGCTTTGCGGTGACGATGTTAAACACAGACAATACGGCTGGCCAGTTGATCGTTGTTGATGCGGGAAAGCCCGGCCGCACGATCTTGGAGCGGAAGGAATTGATCCTGGGTCCGCAATGGTCTCCTGACGGCCAGCAGATTGCTTTCGGAATCGGCGGTTTCCCTTCGTTTATGAGTTTAGGGAGTGGCCCGGCGCAAGTGGGCGTGATCAACGCCGATGGATCAGAATTTCACGTCATCACTTCGGGTCCGAACAACAATGCCTTCCCCTCGTTCGCGCCCGACGGCAAGCACATCGTCTACCGCACAACCGGTCCCGATGGCGAAGGCTTGCGCATCATGAATCTGGAGGGCCACGCCGTGACCGCGCTGACCAACGACTACGACAACTTTCCCGTCTGGTCTCCGCGGGGCGATTTGATTGCGTTCATTCGCAAGATTGGCGACGATTTTGTAGTTTTTACGATTCGGCCGGACGGCAAAGACGTGAGTCAGTTGACACACACGAAAGGCAACGAGGCTCATGTGGCCTGGTCGCCAGATGGAGAACGTCTTGCGTTCACAAGCAGCCGGATGGGATTCAAGGACGAAGTACTCTACACAGGTGCGCCGCAGCCTTTCGGTGAGATCTTCGTCATGAGGTACGACGGCACAGAAGTCGAGCAACTCACCGACAATCAGTGGGAAGAGGGCGGGGCAGCCTGGCAGCCTAACAAGGTGAAGCCGCCTGCGGCGACAGCTCCTCCCACCAAATGAAGCCTTGAACCAGTCGTAACTCCCGATAAGTCGGGTTACCGGACATCTGGCGTACTAGAACGTGTCGACGCACTGCGGTGGCGCGTCAGTTTCCGGTAACGGCGTTAATCAGGAGTTGAAGAAACTGCAGAACGATGGCCACAATACAGAGCGATTTTCACACTCGAATTAAAGAACATACGTTGTAGTGGCGCGGTTGGGAATGTTCGAGAGCTAGC